>Ga0209676_1000889_pt1 | contig 38111 bp, 28 predicted proteins | sample AraplaCvi_mLB_r2_FD_184282 | JGI IMG/M metagenome (GOLD analysis project Ga0209676, IMG submission 184282) | Arabidopsis root microbial communities from North Carolina, USA - plate scrape MF_Cvi_mLB_r2 (SPAdes) (version 2) | ecosystem: Host-associated > Plants > Roots > Endosphere | place: USA... | reverse complement strand
CGCACCCATTTGGTCCAGTGTAGCATCGCCCATTACTTCCCAGTTCGCAGGAACCGGGTCACCGGTCCGAGCCCCGGGGATCACCGTAAAACCTCCTCTTTGGCTCACCTGATGGGATAACTTGTTTTCCCCAACAATAATATCGCTATAACCATCGCCATTTACATCGCCGGCGCTGGATACGGAGATTCCGAACGCGGCATTCGCCCAATTACCCGGATAAAAGCGTTGATTGGCCTGCGTAAAGCCTCCCGACGCACCGAGATACACGGCAACAGACCCTTGTTTCGATAAGCCATGTTCGGGAATACCGATGACCGCGTCGTTGAAACCATCGCCATTTACATCACCCGCAGCAGCTACCGATGTGCCGAAATGCGCATATCCATTGTCATTCTTGAAAAAAGTACTGGTGTTTTCAACGCCGGTAGAAGAACCGTAATAAATCCAGGCAGCACCGCCCTCAACGGCTCCGGTATTGGTAGTCGGCGCACCGACGATCAAATCACCATATCCATCGCCATTAGTATCACCCAACCCTGCGACGGAGGCCCCCATGCTTGCATTGCTATTTTTTCCGGGCAGCACTTTGGGAACCGTACCCACGCCTGTTGGCGAGCCGTAGTAAACATATGCAGCTCCCCTCGTATCATTCACCACTTTGTATTTGGGCGCGCCTACAACAATATCCGCATAATTATCCCCATTGAGGTCGCCTGCGCCGCCTACCGAGGTGCCATACTTGGTACCTCCCAGCGGTTCATATAAAACCTGAAAGCCAACGGTATCAATACCCGTGGCAGCGCCGAAATAAATTCTTACTTCTCCACCATTCGGAACATTGCCATAACTTGGATTACCTATAATAACATCGGCATAACCATCCCCATTTATGTCGCCCGCCCCTGCTACGGACCGGCCAAACAATATCGTTGTCGATTTTTGCGGCGCATTGTACCATGGCGGTCGGATGCCGCCAATGGATCCGTACAGAATACACGTCCTGCCCGAAGTAAGCGGGTCTGTCCCGGGCGCGCTGATGACAACGTCATCGAAACCATCTGCATTGATATCTCCTGCATTCGCCACCACCGATCCAAACCGGCGCGCTGCGACAGAGTCCGCAACCACGCTTTTGGCCGACGTGTTCCCTGTGAGGCCGCCGCCATGATAAATCAGCGCTGTACCTTCGTCGGTCTGCCCATTATCATAGGTATATGCCCCTATGACCAGGTCGCTATACCCGTCGCCATTCACATCCCCGGCCGAGGCCACCGCGGTCCCGAGCCAGGCATCACCCTGTTCACCCGAAAACACCGCGCTTCTATTCGGGAAATTCTTGGTAGGATTGCCATAAAACAGGAACGCGGCGCCCTCGTTAGGCTTGGTGATTTCATAGTACCTGGCTCCGATCACGAAATCGCTGTAACCGTCGCCATTCACATCGCCGGCTCCCGCCACTGCCCATCCGAACTGGCCCTCCTTCTGATACCCGATCAGTGTTCTTTTGTCGCCAATCGTCTCCCCGAGTGCCGAACCGAAATACAGAAACGCGGCACCTTCGTTGGTCTGGCTTTGCTTGTATTGATATGCGCCGAAAAGTACATCGGAAAAGCCATCGCCGTTCACATCACCTACTGTTGCTACGGAGTGTCCCAGCCGCGCGTCGATCTGGTTTCCTTCCACTTTAAAAGGATTGGCGGTAACAATGCCGGATGCACTTCCTTTGTATACAAAAACGGCTCCTTCATAAAGTTCACCATTGGTGTACAACCGCGCGCCTACAACCACATCGCTGAAACCGTCGGCATTAACGTCACCTGCCGACGAGACGGCATAACCCATCATCGCACTCGCCTGATTCGCTTCCAATGTCACCGGGCTCACGCCCACGCCTGACGCATTGCCGTAGTAAAGGAAAGCCGCACCCTCATTATTCTGGCCGTTGTCGTACTGATGCGCGCCGGCCAGGATATCGCTGTACCCGTCGCCGTTCACATCGCCGGCCATAGCTACGGAAATACCGAGGTTGGCAGAAGTCTGGTTCATTTCCAGCGTTTGAACCGGATTGATATTAAGGCCGGCTGCGTTACCCAGGTACAGGAATACCACGCCTTCGTCGGTTTGGCCGGAATCGTAGTAAGGCGCCCCCACCAGCACATCGCTGTATCCATCCTTATTCACATCTCCGGCACTGGATACCGACATGCCTGCCTGTGCATTCACCTGATTGCTTTGCAGCACCGTCGCGGCTAAGCTCAACCCGGCGGCGGTTCCGGGAAATACAAATGCAGCACCTTCATCGGTTTGCCCGTTATCGTATTTAGGCGCTCCGATGATTACATCACTGTATCCGTCGCCATTGACATCACCCGCACTCGACACCGAATAGCCCAGCCAGGCATAGGACTGATGAATTTCCAGTCTCTTATTCGCATTAGCCGGTCCACCGCCTACGATCGGGTCGATCGTTACCGGGAATGCAGCTTGCTCAACGTCTGTCGTAATTTCGATCTGATTGTTTTCATAAGCCAGTGTCGCATCCAAAATTTTCCCGTTGGCATCCCAGCATTTAAGGCCATTGTAAACGAGTTCTTCAGCGGCGCCCCCTTTGATAACTTTGGTTATAAAGCGAAGTTCATTTTCTCCATTATCCAAAACCGCTGCACCCGAAACGGCCAACTTTATAGCCAGTGACTTCACACCCTCGGGAGCACGCTCGATAATGAAATTCTGGCGAACGCCATTTTCATCATTGATAAATTCTTCTGAAAACGCACCGTGGTCAATCACCACTTTGTTTTCATAGCTGCTGCCGTCGCCATTCTGTGCGACTGCATAAAGTAATTTCCCATCACCAAACACGCCCTGATTAAGGAGCTTTAATGTAAAATCCGAATGAGTCGAATCAACACGTTTTTTGAGTGTCAATGCGCCTGGTGCATAAGTAGCCCGAAGGTTTTGTCTCCGGTTCGGACTTTGAAAAACGCCGGCTTTTTCGTCATAAGTAACGTAATACTCGCGGTGGGCAATTACCTCCCTGATGCCTGACAAGGCACTATCGGGCAGCAAGGCGTCTGCGTTATCAGCTGTTTGCGCGCGCGTCACCGACGCTGCTGAATTCTGAAATGGGAGCGCTTGATAGATCTTTTTGTGCAATAAAAGACAAAACGCAAATAGAGAAGCGATGAGCAGTTTGTAATGGTTTTTCATTGGCAATTGTTCGATACAAATAGTTGTTAACCAGTTCGATAAAATAAAAAACAACAGTTTGAGCGAATATAATTGCAGTTATTACCATTGTAACGATCTTATTATGTAGCGGTTAAACTTGTGATAATCCGGTTCCATTTCCCTTCCGGATCGGATGGAGAGAATAAAAAACCGGCTGTCCAAACTGCTCAAAAGAGCGTTCAGACAGCCGGTTTGCTTAACGAAATGGCTAGCGTGTTAGATTAGGATTGTTCTACATGAAGCTGTGCTGGTGGTAGTTTCCGGACGTGTAAAATCTTTGTTACCACTTACTTTGGAAATAGCATTAAGTCGCGCCACCGTAAATCTAACTAATTGAAGTTTTGTCTCGAATGATGCTTGCGTTTTCATCAGGCTAATTGTTGTTTATGGGTTATTAATATCCCGAAGTAACCTGACGAAAATGCTATTTTTCAACTTTTTATACCAATATATGCAAACGTTCGACCAAAACGCTACTCTCTTCGTTTCAAGCTATTCGACCGGAATTTGAACGGAAACGTAGAATTTACTTTCAGTTTCCAACTTCACCAATTTGTACCGTCCCGGGTAATATATTCCCAATCGTCTTTCGAGGTTAACCAACCCAATACCCCCACTCCCCGACCTACTTCGCAGTGGTTGTGATGGCTTGCTATTCGTTATTTCAAACGTTAACAAACCGGCTGAAACATTTACCTGGACATCCACGAATGAATCATGCCGGGTAGAGTGCACGCCATGTTTGAATGCATTTTCAACTAAGGTGATTAGCGAAACGGTAGGAACTCGGTAGGTATCCTTCATTTCCCCGTGCTGCTCCACGTTGATATGACAGCGGCGATTGCTTCTCATTGATTCGAGTTCGATGTACAAATTCATATAGGCTAGCTCAGTTTCAAGCTTTATAAACTCATCGTTCATCTCGTAGAGCGAAAACCGCAATATTTCAGAAACTTTCTGGAGGTATTCAGCGGCATCTTCTGAAACAGGTAAAACCTTGGCATAGGCGGCATTCAGCACATTAAAAACAAAATGTGGGTTAATCTGCGACTTCAGCGCCTTCAACTCCATGTTACGGGCGTCGTCTTCGATTTTTTGCCGAATAAATCGTTCATTGGCCGCAAACTTTGCAGTTTTCAACGCAGCAGGCAATATAAAGAACTGAACCTCCGATATATCACTGCTAATCACCAGCCAGGTGTTCGGGTCCCGGAGATTGAAGGGGGCAAGATACATGTTTGCAAACATTCGATATCTTTCGGTCATGTTTTCGAGTCCTAAATAATAGTCCACTCCCGTGTACAGCGCCACCGAAAACATATGGTTGATCACAAGTGCAAAAATGAAAAGAACCAGAAAAAGCAAAAACCCCTTGATGTAATTGCGGAGCAAATAGTAGAATCCGACACAGATATAATATTCAGGGACTATTTTCAGAAAATAGCAAAAACTTGCGATGGTAACGGTCGGGTCCGCATTCTTCTTTAAGATTGTAGGCAATGCATAGGAGTAGTGCAACAAAATAAACAAGACCCAGAAAAGAACATGATAGGAGATTCGCAATTTTTGCGTGCGGGGAAACAGCAGCCTTTCTATGAGTGATCCCCTCTTTGTAATATCGTTGTTCATTCAGTGGGCTTATCTTTCGGTCAATTGACGGAGTACCTCGTCGCGCGTGGGCGACACGGCGATCGACACTTTCATGCCGTTCAGCATGGTGACCATGTTTCCTTCAATCATCTTAATCATGTTGCGGTTGACAATGTAGGATCTGTGCGTCCTGACGAATGTAGGCGAAGGCAGGCGGGTCGTCATGGCTGCCATAGAAGCCAATGTGACCAGCACCCCATCGGTGTAATACACTTTCACGTAGTCTTTCAATCCCTCCACAAAATAGATATCCTTAAACCAGACACAATACATTTTGCGGTCGGCGCGGATCCACATGTATTCTTCCTGTGCGGTTTCAGGCCGTTGCTCGGGGATTGGGGGAGCTGGTGCCTGCTGGCGTTCGGCCATTTCGTTGGTACCCGTCTCAGGAAGCGACCGCCCCCTTTCATGTGCCAAATGGCTGTCGCCGATCAGCCTCCTGACCTTCGTGACAGCCTTCAAAAACCGGTCGAAGCCGACGGGTTTCAACAAAAAAGCGGTAACATCGAATGTAAAACCATCTACTGCATATTCAGGATAGGCGGTGGTCATGATCACGTGCGCATCCGGGGCGTGAACGATGTTCAACAGATCAAGGCCCGATAACTCAGGCATATTTACATCCAGAAAAATAATATCCGGCTTGACCTCCGGGATCATTTCCAGCGCCTCCAATGCATTATAGCAACTTCCTGCGTAGGTCAACCAACTGAGTTTAGAAATCAGAAATTTAAGGACTTCATGAGCCGGTTCCTCATCATCCACAATGAGGCAACTAATTTTCCCTGTCATACTTAAACCGCGTCCGGGTAGTAACTTATGAACTTACTGCCCGTGCAAAGCAAATTCCGCTAAGCACAAACAAATGTCAAATGTGCCACTTTTTCCCTTCTTGCCAACTTAGACTCGTAATATTTTTTCAAATAATGATACACAACTAACTCATGTTCACGCTGTTGAGAAACAAAAAGCCTGTTCAGGAACATATGTACCAGGCTGCTGGCGAAACTGCCCAGTGAAACCTCACCATGCGGCAGGATAACCGCCAAAGAAGCCCTGATGCGCGCCGACCGCTTTTCAAGTAATGCGATGACGTCGCCGATACCGTCCCCTGCGTCGTGCTCCGAATCGAGAAAACCCGTGATCTCTTCGGTGTGCTGGCGGTACTTATTGTTGAGCTGGATGTTCAGTTGGGTATCTCCCCGGAATTCATGAAAGAAGCGCTCCCGCAACTGCCCCGCAAATACTTTTTTATCTGCCAGTGTAAAACCCAGGTCGTTCAGGAGCATATCCACTCCCTTGAGGCCCGTCAGCCACCGGAAATGCTCGCCTTCGTCGCCGGAAAGCATATTCAACAGATCCGCCGTTGCAACGCTATCAGCAAAAAAAATGGATTCAATTTCCTCAAATGCCTGACGGCCGTAGCGTTCCAGCTCGCGCTTGTAGGTATCGAGTTGTATTTTATGAACGGTTCCGTTACTCAGGTACGGCTCCATCAATGTGTGCAACTCCGCCAGGACGGTCTGCCAGAACGATTTATCGCTGCCATGATAAAACCGCAGGCGGATATGGTTATCGGGGTCGCCATAGCGGATAAAAAACCATTTTTCGATGGCACTTTCAGCTATGAGGCGGTCGGCGAACGGCTTTATAACCGACGTCAGCAAGCGATCGGCGGTGCGGGTACCGGCGTAGATTTTTACATACAACCATTCACTTCCCGTCATGAAATCACGTCTGACCGCGGGCCCGGCCATCGATTGTTGTTCCCAAACTTGCCTGGCTGGCAAAGCTTCTTTTTTGTGCAAAAGGGGCAGCAGGATCTCGTTCAGATAGCTTTCTCCCGGCTTCCCCAATAAACCGTTCTGCTCGTGTTCGGGAAATTCTGTCAAAGTAACCTTATCAAATTTCCTGATGGCGTCGCTTACTATTTCCACCGCAAAGTCGGAATCCCCGTCGATCAGCAACTCGCTGTCCCCTTGCCGGAGCTGAACGAAACGGGGAATGTTAAATGCATTTCTGAGTGCGCGCCACTCACTGACCGTCAGGAGCTGACTGCCTACCAGATCCGCCACCACCTTTTTATCGATATTCCATGTGGCACGGCTTAATATCCAATGCTTGTATTCGACCCGCGGCAGGAATTTGTTGGAAGCGAGATGCCCCCATTCCCAGCCGAGGTACCGGTAGTCGTGCTGGTAGGTGAGCTCGCACAGAAACCGGTACACAGGCAACCCGTCGGAGAAGTTGTGCGCATTGGTAAGGCGCGGAAAAACGCGTTTATTCAACCTTTTCGACCGCAATATCACTTCCCCGGAAACCGATACCGACACCATCAGGTCTTCCGGCAGGATCTGGTTCTCACGTGGCATGGAGGAGCCCGAGAGATAGGGTATTTCAAATTCACGGAGATGCGGGCGCATGAGCACGTTCCCTACGCGCGCCTCGGGCAGATGGGCTACTTCCGCATAAACCCCTTCCGTATTCAGTGCTTCCTCCCCGGCAACCGCTTTTTTCGCCCATTGGGCTAGCTGGCTGTTCCCATGGCAAAACCGCCCGATCAGTTTCAGGCCCGAGGGCCCTCCCATTGCTTTAAATGCGAATTTAAAATTTCCGCTATCTACTTCCTGCTGTGAACCCGCAATGAGATTTCCGAACAGGTAAAAGCTGCCCGGTGTTTGCACGGTATCGTCGCTCGCTTTCCGAAATTCATTCAAAATATTATCTGTGAGACAAATACGCGTACTTTTCTCGGCAATAGATTGCTGGTAAAGCGCATCCCTCAGTTCCGCCGTTGCAGAAGCGTCGGCCTGGACAGGCTTAGGGCTTTCCGGCCATTGCATTTCGTCCAGCAACGGAAGGTTATCTGCCCTGCCCGCCATGGCGTCGCCATAACCGATCCCGGTTTCACAGTCCAGCACTTCCAGAAGCGGCATTTCGCGGTGCTCATACCTTGCCAGAAATCTTCTTTTAAACTGATCCAGCTCCGGCAGCGGATTCCGATAACCCAGGCATGCGAGGTTTTGATATTCCTTTGTCAGCAGGGCAACCGCCTTCTCATTGATCGTGCAGGATTGTGTTTGAAGAAAAAGGTCTGTCTGCACCAGGTCCTTACTGCCGGTCGTGACAAAATGCTCCGTTAATACCGATTCCACCTCCCGGTATTTGTCTACGCTCTGTTCTCCCGATTGGAGCAGGCTGGCAATTTTGTTCAATTGTTCCAGATCCTGTGCTGCGCCCGCTATCCCGCGTAGTTTGTCGACAATCGTGAAAAAGAACTCTTCACCCGTAACAGTAGCTGCCAGTTCGGAGACCAGAATTTGCGCACTGACGATCGCATCGACGAACTGTTCCGCCTCCTCCCGGCTAACATCCTCGGACATGATACAATCCACCAGCTCGCGGGTAGTAGCTCCGCTACGGGCAATGGAAATGATCTTGTCCAAATAAGCATTGCGGTCCACCGACGCCAGTACGTACAAACGTTTTTTGTTATTCAATGCGCTTTCCACATAGCGGTAGGCGTCGCCGATCGGATAAAGGCTTGTGTTGGGGAAAAATTTCACTTCATTGCGAATCGCACTTTTTTGCAAAAGTCCCTCCGCCAATTCGGCTACGTAGTTCATATCCAGCCGCACGTGCTTACGAAAAGGTTCGGCGTCATCGAATGCAATGCGTGTTTCCTGCCCGAGCTCACCCACGGCGCACCCGGCAAAGAGGCCATAGGGGGTGCTGCGGGTGGTCATCCTGACAAGGTATTTATATAGCGTTTTCAGCAGCTTGTCTACACCGGTTTTGACCCTACCTTCGATCAGCCCGGTGAATGAATTATAAAGATCCGGCGAGGCTACGTAGAGCGCCTCCAACATCGGCGATTGCGAGAAAAAACGGATCAGTTCCCGCTCGAACAGCTCCGGACTGTTACCGGCCCGCTCGTTGAATGCGTAAAGAACGTCCAATGGCAACCGGGGACGTCTCAGCATGAAGAATCCTTGGGATACAATTGACATATAGTAGGAAGGTTTACAATCTCTGGATGAAGCTAATAACCAGAACTACCTGAAACCAAACTATTTATGCGAACAACGAAATTTCATCGACAAAGCAGCCCGTATGCCGATTGACGATTCTTACCGGTCGTTTCGCAGTTCGTCGAACTAGATACATGGTTGGTCTAAAAAGTTCTGTATGCACTCCCGGTTATATTCACATTTGTGTATAAAAACCAACGGGGTACCATGACGACATCAACAGGAATATCGGGGCTTTCGGCTATGATTGCTGCCGCTAAAATCGATGAGATCTACGAAGTTGTAAGTACACACAAAAAACAGCTGAGCAGTTTCGGTTTTACCCGGGGGTACCTCGGCGTTTCTGTCTTCACTTACTTGTATGCTGTGCACTCGGGCAAAAAGCAATACCTGGATGTTGCCCGGGAGGCATTCGATCATGCCTGCGACCTGGTCGACAGCGATCCGCTGAAAGCTTATCCGCAAGACTTTGCCAGCCTGGGGACAGTCGCTCAATACCTTTGCCAGGTGAGCGTGCTGGATCTCGATCCCAATGTTTTCCTGAGCGACATCGACGCCGTGCTGCTCAAAAAAATGCGTTCCGAATTGTACATCGGAAACCTGGGAGGCTTTGGCAGCGGGGCACTCGGGTATGGCATTTACTTCCTTCAAAGAAGCTATTATAACAGGGCGTTGGCGCAACCGATCATCGATGAACTCGTGCAGGGCATCGTGCGCTACGCAATACCCACGGGCGAGGGTTGCTACTGGAAATCAGGATTGAACGGACACCATTCCAAACCAGCCGTTTTCTCCCCTACCGAAACCACAGCCGTGCTTCTTTTTCTCGCCCGGGCCATCGACATGGGTCTTTGCCCGGCCGATTTCCTTGAAGGGATCGTAAACGAAGCGATCATTTACATAGAAAATCAGGAAACCGACGCGAATGCAGAAACCGGCTATGCCTTACTGCGCGCTGGCGCGGCATTCGGCAATCCAACCTGGACACGGGCTGGATTGGAAATGCTGAGAAAATATGCCAAATGCCAGCAAGAGCACCTGAGCGCTACCCGGGATGCCGGAATCCAACACGGTGCCGCCGGCCTCGCATTACTGTTCGATCGAGTTGCACGCCTCACCTACGACCAGACGCTCGAAAATGCCGCCGGCTTCTGGTACAGGCAAATCCTGCGATTCGATATCCATCCCGACGGATTTGCCGGCTATAAAACGCTCGAAAATTCCTGGAATATGCAAAAAAACCTGGCATTTGGAGAGGGCATCGCCGGCATCGGCAGCGCGTTGGTCAAAGCGCTGCATCCCGAAAAAGTCAATTTCGACGACCTCATCTGGCATTTGTGACATAACGCTTCTTCAACATCATAAAAGAATAGCCGCCTGGAAATTTCCGGCGGCTATTTGCATAACGAGGTTCAATCAAGCAGTTACACTGCCACGAAGGTTAACCTGCTATTTATCATTTGAAACTACATCGCCATTGGATAAATGATACATTTCAACCCGCTTGGCAAGGTCCAGCAAATTGGTCACACCCAGCTTTTTAAAAATGCGGGCTTTGAATGTGCTGACGGTAGTGCTCTTTAAATTCAATTGACCGGCAATATCTTTCGTCCACTTGCCTTCCAGCAGCATTTCCATGACCACCAGTTCCTTGGCCGATAACAGCTCGGCCGGGTCGGATACGCCTTGTTGCAGCATGGAGCCGAGCATTTGCGCGCGGACCACCGGGCTAAGGTACTTCTGCCCTCCGAGCACGACACGAATGGCCTCCTGTAATTCGGTTGCTTTCGACTCTTTGGAAACAAACCCGGCTGCGCCAGCACGAATGCAGTGCAAACCGTACAGTTCTTCCTTTTGTCCCGAGAAAACGAGTATGGGAGTATCCGGTTGCAATGCACGTAACTTTTCGATCGTCAGCAAATGGTCGGTGCCTGGAATATTCAGGTCGAGGATAATGAGCTGGTAACGCTGCGAAGTGGCTGCATGCGCCGCTTCCTTGAAATTCGCAGCCGTGTCCACGACAGCGTCACTGATCATCTCCTGAATGATCATGCTGGTAGCGATTCGGACAATATCGTGGTCTTCAACGAGTAAGAGTCGGGTGGGAAAAGATTGCAATGGTATCGTGGTTGTCGGTAATATCCCGAAGTAACAAAAACTCCGTGAAATTCCACCCAAAAGTGTAGTACTATGTTTACATCCCAAGATCAACATCTCCATTGTTTGCATAGTTGTCCCTGTCTAGTTTTGGCATGACAAAGCGCTATCCGCACTGTTATCAATCAAACTTACCGCCTATGCTAAATGCATTACTTATTGAGGATCATGCCGTTGTGAGAATGGGTATGCGCCTGGTGATACGCGAACTTTTTCAAAACGCAACGGTTTTGGAGTCCGAAGATTTTAACGAGGGCCTACGGATCGTTCAGGAAAAACCCATCGATCTTGTGATCCTCGACATTCACCTTCCCGGCGGCCAGGACGTCAAGATGATCGACATGATTAAAAAAGCCCGGACCAGTGCAAAAATTCTGGTATTCAGCGGATTGCCGGAAGACAAATACGCATTGAAATACGTACAGGCCGGAGCGGATGGCTACTTATCGAAGCGGTCGGATCCCGAAATGTACGGGGAAGCGGTGTCGGCGGTGGTGAATGATAAGAAATACCTCAGCGAGGTGGTCCGGCAGCAGCTCGTCACACAGTTGCCCCAGAACTACAACAAAATCAAACGACGGAAGTGGATCGGGCTAACGGACAGGGAACTGGAAATCAGCAGACTGCTCATCAGAGGTTTGTGGACCAAAGAGATCGCCACCCAGTTGGAGCTGAAATTAAGTACCGTCAGTACCTTCAAAAAGAAGATTTTCCAGAAATGCGGCGTCACAAGCGCAATCGAGCTATCTAAAATCATCGACGACGTAGCTGCTACGGCCTGCTAAGCGCTGACAGGTTAGCGCAGCATTTCCATTTTCTCCGACAACGCCACCAGGCTACTCACTTGCAGCTTTTTAAAGACATTCGCTTTGAAGGTACTGACAGTACTTTCCTTTAGGGCCAGCATTTCGGCGATAGTCCGTATCTTCTTCCCTTCCAGCAACAAATGCACCACCAGTCGCTCCCGCGATGTGAGCATTTGCAACGGGTTATGGGCAGAAACATCCACGTTGGCAATTACCTGCGAAAGCAGGCTTTCCTGAACGGCTTTGCTGAAATAGGTCTTCGAATCGAGCACCATATCGATCGCGATCCGCAATTCGTCGCCGGAAACGTCTTTGGACAAGAACCCATGTGCGCCGGACGATACTGACGGAAGCGCATAGGTAGCCTCGCTCATGGATGAATACACGAGGATTTTACTGCCATGGCCGATCGTCCGCATTTCCCTGATCGTATGCATGCTCGCTCCGGGAATGCCTATTTCTATTATGATAAGGTCGAAAGATTGGCTTTCAATTGCTTCCAGGGCTTGGTCAAGCTGCGCCATGAGCGTAACCCTGGCCTGCGGTTTATGGTCTTTTATTTCCCGTTTAATGGCCGATCTCATAAGAGGATGGCCGTCAATAACGAGCACTTTCATAGATTAATAGTGGGTTAACGCTTAAAAATTGGTGTGGTGAAACAAACGGCTCACCTGGAAGCCATTTTTCGGCGTGTGTGTATAGCGTGAATACCTGATGGGCCCGTTGGAAAAACAAACGATTAGTAATATACGTCGCCATGTAAGTTCCAGACCTGGCAGTGCACTGACAGGTTGTTATATCTCCCTCAAAACTAATTAGAAATACGTCGTATTAGCTCGCATTGATGAAAACTAAACCATAGAAAGATTTCTATTAGTTTTAAAAACCGGCAGCTTTTTGCGACAGCTCGAAGGTATCATTCACGTTCATTTTCCTGTAAATGCGCTTCTTATAAGTGCTTATGGTGTTGCATTTCACATTGAGCATGAAGGCGATTTCCTTCGTCGATTTACCGAGTACTACCTCGTTCATCACCGTACGTTCGCGTTGCGAGAGTGTTTCCAGCGATTCCAGGGCTTCTTTTTGGTGATCCGAATCGATCATCGAGATTAATGAGGCCTGTAAATCCACGCTCAGATATTTGCCGCCGGAGCCCACCACGGCGATTGCCCTTGCCAGATCCGCAGGTCTCTCGCGTTTCATAATAAACCCATCCGCGCCAGCCCTGAGCGCCGGCAGGGCAAATATCCGCTCCGACAAGCCGGAATAGAACAATACAGAGATACCCGGTTTGGCGGAACGAAGCAAATGGACGATCTCCGACGAAACCAATCCCTCCATTTTCACCTCGGTGATCACCATTGTGATATCGGGATTTTCCCGGAGAACGCCCCTGGCTGATGTCAGGTCCGCTGCTTCAAAAAGCCGGTAATCGTCGGAAATGGTTTCCAGAAAAAGCTTCATTCCGGTGCGCAGCAGCGTTTGGTCGTCGATGATAAGGATTTTCATAATGATAATGCCAATAAGCCAGTCAATACAAGCAATAGCTACGTCCGAGCGGACGTGCGGGAGTGAACAAATAAGCCGGTGATAGTGGTAAAAGTAGCGCGAAACGGCTTTTGTTACAATCGCTACATCGTAAATAAGGTATAGAATCATTTCTATGGTTTCGACGAAGGCATTTACGATTTTCTGTCATTTTTTTGTTACTGGCAACAGAACGATTTCGTTTGCTTTGCCTTCAAATCCGAATAGGCCTAAACCACAAGTACACACTCAGTGAAAGATCAGATACAAGTGAACACGACGCCATCGGGCCCTATTGGCCGCGTCGTGACAAGGATAGGAACATGTGTCTGTGTTTTGTTACAAATTCTCGCATTGCAAGTCGCCTCGCAGCCGGCGGCTAAGGAGACAAAATACAGCGTCCGGCACTTTACCAGCGACAACGGCCTGCCACAAAATACGGTAAGGGCAATTACACAGGATCAGGAGGGTTTCATTTGGCTCGCCACGGACATGGGGCTGGTCCGGTTCGACGGCCAGTCGTTTATTTCTTTTGATCAAAAGAAGCTGGGCCTGGAATCCCGTAGCTTCTTGTCTTTCACGAGAGATATTGAAGGCCACCAAGGACGTCTGTATGCGCTGGGGAGAAAACTAACGCACATAAGAATCGACGGCGGTACCGCGACTCTTGACAAAAACCCTTTGGAAAATCGCATTTATAAAATTTTCAAACCCAATGGGCGGCCCTACGACGTGTCGTATATGCTTGGTTTGCCCGACCGCTGGAAGAAAGACTGGTTGCCATCCAATTGCCTGTTTTTGCTGCCGAATTCGAATGGCGATTTCTACGTGTGGAGCAAGGGCGGCCAAATCGACCTCTACCTGAATTGGAAAATACAGAAGACGTATGCTACACCATTGCTTTCGCCCATCGGACTTTTCAGGATCGGAAAAAACCTCTATTATGACGATGAGTCTGGCAACATTCGGCTGATGGCATCTACTTTCGACGTGACGAGCCGGAGGATTACGATGGTTGCCGCACCTGGCGAATCCGGCAAGCCAGATCTAAATGAATCATATACACTCTACGCAGACGATTTTTCAGGGAAAGGATTTATTTATCAGAAGCGGAAGCTATATCTGCTGTTGGAGCAAGCGCCAGGTACCTTTCTCACCAGGGTGTTGCTTGAAGATTTCGATTTTGAGCGGAACGGTGTCACTTCAATTTTTCACGACAGTAAACTGCAAAGGCTCTATCTGGGCACGATCAATGAAGGCCTCCTGATTTTTGACTTTGAGGTCTTTGAAGCCCTGGGGATCCAAACAGTTGACCCCGGATTAAACGTCTTTTACGCTATAACAGCATTATCTGATAGTACCATCATCACCCCTTCGTTCTACCGGCTCGGAAAGGGGAAGAACGGGCAAAGTATTTCGGACACCTTGCCTCGCCCGATTAAAAAGACGGTGAACCGGTACACCATTCTCAAAAGCCGTAACGGCGACATCTGGTTTGTAGGATACGGCTGGTCCAACCGCTGGTTATATCGCTTCGAACAAAACAGTCAGAAATTAAAGGGGCTTTGGGACCTAAAAAGCGACATCGAATATATTTACGAAGATGATATTGGCCGCATCTGGCTGGGCATGAAGTCACAAGGGCTGAAATACATCAATCCCGATGAAGATCAAGCCCCAATACACAGTTTTACCAAAAAAATAGGCAATATATCGTATATACTTCAAGAAGGAAAAGATACACTTTGGGTTGCTACGTACAATGGCCTTTTCAAAGTAAATCTCTCCCGAAATACCATCGCCGAAGTACCACATACCAGCCAATACTACATCAGAAGTTTGCTGGTCGGACATGCGGGAGAACTCTGGTTTACGACCTACGAACACGGCATCTTCCTGTTAAAAAATGGTAAGCTTACCCGGTTTCCTCTGGACAAGGACCACTTTCTTGCTCACGCGCATTGCATCGCAAGCGACCAAAATGGTTTCTTCTGGGTACCCACGAATCAAGGGCTTTACCGCATTCTGAAACAGGACCTTCTCGACTACGCCAATCACCTCGATAGTACCAGACTTTACTACCATCGATATACCAAGCAAAGTGGATTTCGCACCAATGAGTTCAATGGTGGTTGCCAGCCATGTGCGGTACGCCTGGGTAACGGTTATATGTCGATGCCTTCCATTAATGGCCTGGTATTTTTCAAACCTGAACAAATACCCGTCGATACGCCGCATGCCAAAATTTTCATCGATCGCGTGGAAGCCAATTCGGGAAATGTCCCTGTAAATGGGTCGAAAATCCAGCTCGCGGGTGTGAGCGACCTTCGCGTGTTTTTCTCATCACCTTACCTGGCCGAGCGACAGAATCAGCAATTGTACTATACCATTTCCGAAGAAGACCGCCCTTCGTCCACACAAACATGGTTCCCCATCGAGCAGGAGCAGCATTTCATTTCCCTGAATAACCTTTCATCGGGAACCTATACCCTGAAAATCCGCAAAAACACGGGATTTGGCCCGAATTCTGTTCAGTTGACAACGCTTACGATTGTTGTCCCTTACCCCTGGTACGATACCTGGCCATTCAAGTTGGTGGTAATTATCCTTGTACTCGTAGCTATTTACTTCTATTTTAAAAACCGCCTGAAAAAGGCCGATCAACTGAACCGGGCGCTGGAATCAAGGGTGTCGGAAAAGACGCGCAACTTGCAGGACACACTGAGTGTATTGAAAGAATCCGAACAGGAGCTCCTGCGCCAAACCCGTCTTCAAATGCATTTGATCGCGTCCATCAGCCACGACATCCGCAGCCCGCTGAGGTCGATCGAATTCGCGTCCGGAAAGGTGCGTGGCCTTCTTCAAGAGGGCGAGTTGGAATTGGTAGGAGCAATTGGCGCCAGTGTCAATGAGTCTTCCGGAAGAGTGCTTTTGCTACTGGAAAACATGCTGTCGTATGTCAAGTCCCAGATGTCGGGGGCTTCGGTGGCGCACGACACATTTGTCGTAAAGAACCTGGTCGATGAAATTGCCGTCATTTTTAACACTTCATTCAAAGTACAGGAAAACAAATTTGTCAACAATATCCCCCAAACGATCCTGCTCAAATCCAACAGGCAATTGCTGAAAATCATCCTGCACAACCTGATCGACAACGCCAATAAATATACCTCCGGGGGCTCGGTGATCGTGACGGCCAGCCAGAAAAATGAGGTAGTCAGGTTACTTGTAACCGACACCGGCCCGGGTTTGCCGGAAGCCGTCCTGAATTGGTTCAACAGCGGTGACGATACCATTTACCCGCAGTCGCCGGACAATGCACCCGAGATGCACGGAATCGGACTGGTGATTGTGAAGGAACTTGCCGGAATGCTTAATGCACGTATAGGGGCAACATCCATTTCCGGTGCAGCATTTTCTATTGAGTTTTGGAATACATGATCACCAGGCTCTCAACGCCAGCCCACGCCAACACCTACGCCCGCATGAGAGGCGAGGGCATTATGTAGCAATGGAGGCGTATAGCGCAATTTGAGCATGTAAATCCATTTCGGGGACACAAAGTGAAAGCGGAAACCGGCCACGCCGGACGGTGTCAGCAGCCGTTGTTTGTTCAGATTGTAGTAGATGCCGTTGTCGTAGCGGTCGACCAGGAAACCGCCTATCCCGGCTTCAAAATAACTTTCGACAACATAGCTGCCTGGCTGGGGAATACACGGCCTGCGTTTGTAGGGATTTAAAACAAAACAGTGGGTCAATGCTCCCAAAACGGTAGGGCTGCGAAAATGCGCGCTCATAATGGCCCCCACTCCTGCCTGAACATTCCAGAATGATTTTTTGAGATAACCGAAAGCTGCTTCGGCCGTAATCGCCGCCCTGGGCGCGATACCGTATGCGTCGGCTCCAAAAGCCCCGCGCATGCGCGTGTAGTACGGCTGCGCGGTGGCATATTGGGAACAAAAGAAGAGGATTAACAAATATCTTGATAACACGTATGAAGGCTTTGCCTTTTAACGGCTGAGAGTGACTGATAATTATCCCGGTTTCAATTTTGGATTATTGAATTATCTAAACCAAAACTAATTCCCTAATAATCAATAATAAGAATATGAAGAATATACTAATTCCTTGTCGCCGTTAAAGCATAAATACCATCGCTCATTCTTGCCGTTACTAAGATCGAATGTATACCCCCGGTTGTCTTCATATTCATTGCGAAAACTACTGTTGAAATTAACAAAGTTGTCGAGGTTAAAGCCCATAAATTGCGAAGATGCAGCCAGCAAGTCCCGGAAATAGGTTATTTCCTTGGAGGTCAGATTAGGTAGCCCAAAGCCCGGTCCGCCATTGAAATCCTGATTAAACTGGCGTATCCTGTTAAAGGCGCCGACCCATACCACCTGTCCGTCTTCCTTAAAAAGAATGGGAAGATTAGTCGCGCCAAGGAACTTGACGGAAACCATATATTGCTTGCTTCCGTCGGGCATTAAACTGATTGTACAGTCAGAAAAAACCAATTCATTATTGTTGATAATGTACTGGCGACTCACGTCGTTAAGGTTCGTAAGTGAATTCACAAATACCGGGTTCGGCCTATTTCGTGCGGCGATATATTGCTGGATTGCATCGGGCAAATCGTGAATTTCCCTCGTGGCATATCCTCTTTCATAACTAGTGAGTGTCACGCCTCCATTAACAAACCGTACTAAATATTTCAATCCATTCAATTCATAATCAGCCCCGTAAGAATCCTGCTCATTAAGATAAACCAGCTTTCTGTAATTGCTTAATTTACCTCCCCTGATCGCCAGGCTCTGAACCTTTGCAACCAATGCGTCCGGTACCGCTTCACCGACCGTAGCCGCTACCCGGAGAATACTGGATGTACCGACTATTGCATTGTACCCGGCATTGTTGTTTTCAAAGGACAGCTCATACACCCGCCCTTTCTCCACCTCCGAGAGTCCTTTCAAATTGGTCGCCGACGGGTATGATTTATAAATTAAATCCTGAACCGACTGCGGTAATTCCAAAAAAGGCTGTGGCGTAGTTCCCGGATTTTCAGGGGATTTACATCCGTGAATGGCTAATAGTACGATTGCGAAAAGTAAAAAGAATCTCATTGTTTTTCGGCGTAGTTTTGCGGACTCAAATCATAGACCTGTTTTCGGATTTCAAACGTTGCCTGATATTTAAATAAATCGTTTCAGGTTTTATATCTCTTAAAACATTTTCAAAAAAAATTCGTCGACACAGGCAACACTTTTCGGCAGCTACCCTGTCTGTAAGGCAAACAGTCGGCAATACGCTCTATTATAATATTAATGAACTTCGAAAAGATTGCACTTTTTGTCACAATCCTCTGCATATCGATCATGATCGGTTGCAATAAGGTTGTCGATGTGCAGCAACCCGATACTGAAACCGTTCCCGAGGCGACCATTACGGCCATTAAAGATGACTACCCGGATGCGGGGAAATTTGTATTCAAAACTTTATTGAAAGACAAATTATGGAAAGCAAAGTTTGTCAGTAATGCTTCCAATTTTGAAACACAGGTGAGTCCTACGGCGATTGTTGCCCAGGTGTACCGCGAAACGGCGGACCTCACGCTTTACAAAGACCTTACCGACAAGCTGAAAGTAAGAGGCGGAGCGATATCCGGCGTGCAGCTGGCCGACAAAGCCACTGATAACGGGGCAAGGATGCGATACGTTTTCAACGGAAAGCCCTTTCTGCTGAACTACTATATCCTCAATGACTGGCACATTATCAAACTGACGGCAAAAGCGCCCACCGAGTCGTTCGCTGTCGACACCGGGGATTTGCCGCAGGTAATCCAGTCGTTCTGCCAGCAAAAGGCGATATCACTGACCGACGCTACGATCAGTCTCATCACCGACTCGGACGGCAAGAAGGCCTATTACATCTACCCTGCTTCCCAGCTGTACCCGGTGATTTTCAGTGAGGAGGGAGCCCTGCTGTGGATAGCACGCAATTCCGACGGCACGAATGTTGTGAACAAACCTAATAATGAAGTGGGAAATGCGGAACTGCTGGCGAAGGTAAGCGAGGGATATGAAGACTTCACAACGCCTACCGCCGTCGCGTTCGAATCGCAGTTCGACGGCCTGAAAAGTGTCCGGTATGTATTACAGAAAAAATCCGGAGTGGAAGGCACACGCACCTTCATTAATGAACTGAGAGAAGTTTTTGTCAACGCCACCACTGGGGAAATCATTTATGACCAATACTCATCCTATGTCTTTAGATAGCTTGTTCATGCAGGACCTTCGAACAGTCAGCCATTAACAGTCTCTGTTTCGATCAAACTTGCGAATGGCCTTATTTCAAACAAAAACCAAAATGGAATTAGCGGAGCTCGTGAAGGCTTGCCAAAGGCAGGACTCGCGGGCACAGGCTGTTTTCTATGACCGCTACAAAAGCAGATTGCTGGGTGTTTGCCTTCGTTATGCGAAAACCGTGGCCGAGGCGGAAGACATTTTTCAAGAGGGGATATTGCGGATTTTCGCGAAGATCAACGATATTCAAAATCCTCAGGCGATCGATAACTGGGTCAAGACGATTATGGTCCGCCATGCGATCGACTATTACAACCAGGTGACGCGCAAGGAAATGCTGAGTGCATCCCATGACGATGTCAAACTGGATTGGGAGAACAACGACTACACGCTCCTGTTCAGCAAGCTGGACATCAGCCTGCTTCTCGAAGCCATCAACGAGCTACCCGACGGCTATCGCATTGTGATCAACATGCATTTCATTGACGGGTACAAACATGGGGAAATAGCTGAAATGCTGGGCATTAAAGAGGTCACATCCCGCTCCCAACTGTTGAAGGGACGGAATCTTTTAATTAAAAAACTGGAACAAAAAGGGATCAAGCAGCATGAAATCTTTTGATGACGAATTAAACGATGCCATTCAGAAGGCCCTTCACGATTCGTTTGAGAATTTTGAAAGAAAACCTGGTGCGTCCATTGACCAGAAAATATATGAAGCCCTCGACAAACCGGCGAGGGTAAGACCGTTGCTGCTTTCTGCTGCTGCGGTACTTCTGCTCCTGCTCGGCTTCGGGGTCAAGGAAATGAGCGAACGTTACGCTTCCCTTCGAGCGATTACGCGTTCGCGGGCAACCAACGAGGAACTCAAAGAAAGTGCTAATGTCGTACCGCTTCACGGCAACATTGTGGTAAGCGCCGAGCAGCCATCGCATACACGTCATAGCGCTTCTGCGAATCCGGCTAAGCCGAACGTTCGCAGACCACTGAGGACAGTAACCCCGGCAAAACCCGCCAGCACACTGCACGAGCATGCAAAGCCGGTACCCTATAAAGTTAAGGCAGGCGCGGGTCCCGTTCTGCCTGATGAAAACAACACGTTGCCCGTCATGGAGACCGAGCACGCATTGCCCGTTCAAATCCAGGACAACGCTGTTGCCTACCGTGCCATTGACGCTAACGAGATCGCAACCGGCTGTCTGGTACCGCTTCTGGTTGATCTGGCCATGCCGGAAATCAGCTTTGACGCAAATCCGGAGGATTCGACATTGCAAGAACCGGAGTCCCGGCCGGTGCGGGAAAAGCTCGATTTCCCGCGCTATCAGCCGTCCGATAAAAAGTCGTTTGCCTGGATTTTTAATCTTTCCGCAACCAACACATTTCAGAGTATTTACCTGTTGCCTAACGCCGAATCGCGCATCCTGAAAGTCTCATTCCCGGTATCGACCGCGAACCTGGGGTATAAGCTCAGCGCCGGGTTCCAAACGCTGGGTTTGCAATGGCTGTTCCATTACAGCCACCTCAGCTGGAAAGCAGAATACATTTATGCAATTGATGAATTCAAGGCCGATGAGCAGGGAGCTAACCGTTATGTTTTTGAGCGGCTGGGAAAAGCAGAGACTGTAACCAGCAAAGTGGAATTGGCAGGAGTAGGGGTCAAAAAGCAATTCGATTTCAAAGGCAAACGTAGCGGGCGCTTTTTCGCGCAAATTGGCGCCGACTATTCGCGGCAACTGCAATCCAGCGGGCGGCATTTCCTCACCGGCTCGATTTCAGCAGGTAAGGTTTTCACGGTGAACAAAACCACGGACTTCATCATCGGCCCCTATTTCGAATACAATTTCAACAAGGTGCCTACTGCCGAGTATAGTATCAAGGTACGTCCCAATCAGGTCGGGCTATCGCTGGGCTTGCGGATGAACAGAACGAAGTAGCGGTAATCGTGGGCGGCAGTGCGGGTTAACGCAATGTTTCGAGGTAGTTTTTCAACTCGTTCAGATAAGGTAAGTAAACCTCTTTGCTTCTTTCCAATTTGCCAAAGTTGCGAATGCCCCAGTAGCCCGACATCACAAACATGGTGGCCTGCCGCGCATTTACATCTTTGCGAATGGCACCATCCGTTTTACCTCGCTCGATCAGATCGATCATCGTGTCGATCCATTGTTGGGTCAACTCGTTGAGTGCTTTATTGAAATCTGCATTCCAGGAAGTCATTTCGTGCGTGAGATTAGCAGCGGGGCAACCATACTCCACTTTGAGAAATTCGTTTTCCATCAGCAGATTGTACATCAGATCGTAAATGGCTGTCAGCGGGTCGGCACCGGTTTGCAGAGGTCCGATAAAGCTGCCTGCGAGTGTCGGTTTCAACAGGTCGTTGATGATCGACAGGCCCATTTCGTCCTTGTTTTTGAAATGGTAGTAAAAGGCACCCTTCGTCACTTTGGTAGTCGCGATAATGTCGTCGATGCTCGTGGTTTGGTACCCCTTCACATAGATCAGCTCAAATGCCTTTTCAAGAATAGTCAACCGGGTCGCTTCTGCCTTTTTCATTGGTTTGCTCAATCCATTTTCCCCAAACCTACAATTTTTACAGGTCAGTTTAGTCCCCCAAACTCTTTATATAGTCCCTGATCAACCGTACACCCTCCTCGTCGGGTGTCGTCGTGCCGATTTTAGGCATATGGTACTCACCCATCGTGCTCATCCGGATCACCATATTCTCCTTGTTATAGCCCATACCCGTTTTCTCAAATGGCGTGTTATAGCTTAGGTCCAACGACGTGCCTGCCGCCGTACCGGTTTCCCGATGGCAATGCGCGCAGTTCATTTCGAGGTAAGCCCTGGCCCGCGGCGCTAATGCCAGGGACGAATCTTTGTAATCCGGAATCGATGCGATTCCCGCGATGTCAGCCTGCGCCAGCACTCCCCTTTGCATGAGGTAGGCCAACTGATTCACGTTTTCACCTCCCACATTGATAGGGATATTCAGATTCCGCATTTGAGGACCGAGCGGGACCAGCTCATCGTCTGAACGATGGCAGGTCCCGCAGTCGTTCTGCGCGGGGATTTGGTATTCCAAATGCCTGTATTTCCCATACCTGTCTTCGAAGTATACCGGCACTCTGGCTCCTTCCACCACCAATTCCGCGTCGGTTTGTGCTTCGTTCCACCGGTAGGTAGCGGCGTTCCATTTGCCGCCTGAGTACAGTAGCAAGCGGGTTTCTATAATCAGCCTCGTTCCGTTCGCGGACTTTGAATAGTAAAACGTTTTCGCGAGCAGCGTGCCATCGGGAAATGAGGGAAGTCCATTGCCTTTCACAATCATTTTTTGTCCATCCGGAATTTTCAGGAGGCGCTGCTTTTCGGCATAGTCCGTGAAGAGTGATGAGCCGATACGGATCGGTACCACACCATTGGCCGGAAGAAGTTCCGGCATACCGCCTTTAAACAATGCATACTCCGAAAGTTTTCCTTTGAAAGAAACATTATTTTCAATTGTGCGCGGGGCATTGTTGCACGCCGCCAGCCATACCGCCCCCAATAGCAGCCACCGCAGGCCCACCAGTCTGGTACGCGGCCCTCCGCCTGTCCTCAACACAACCATTTTAATGGAGGCGATTCTCCCGGACGGCCTGTTCACGTGCGAGAATATGCTTGTCAATATAAAAAGTCCCGAATGGAATGATACAGGCAAGCAGGACCTTCCAGGATATCTCCGAAAATTTCCATCGGTAAGTCACGCCGGCGCTCAGCGTTACCAGTACAAACAGCGTGAAAAGCAGGCCATGAACCGGCCCGATAACCTTCACCAGCATAGGCTCGCCACCCCAATATTTCAGGGGAACGGCAATGAAAACCAGGACGATCAACGAAATACCTTCGAAAAAACCGAGTATTCTCAGGCGGCCGATCGGCGTTTTGAGTAGTTGCAACATAAGAAATAGGTAGTAGTTAAAATGATCTGAAATAGGGTCGGTTAGCCAGGGGAGAGAACGGCCAGGGAATGGCTGCAAGGACGATGAGCAGGGCAACTCCAAACCAGACCAGTATTGTCCTGAATTTTTCCTTGTCCGACTGGACACGCTTTGCCTTGGCCGATCCGATTGTGACAACGACGACCGCAACAGCCATGAAAGCAATATGAATCAGCCGAAAGAACGTGTGCTCGCTGACAAGCCCGGTACCGACGGTTTCGGCAACATCGAACTTTACCACCGGGCTGACCATATAAAGCGAGAGCCCGAGCAATAACTGAATATGCGAAATGGTGGCCGTAATGTGCCTGACGGCATTGTCGACGCCGGAAAACGCCCTGCCCGACCGAAGGCCAGACAGGGCGATGCCGATTGCATAAAAGAGGCTTGCCAGGACAAGCCATCTGTTGATGGAGTGTAAGATAAGAAGTGTTTGGTGCATGGTTTTATTGGTTTCCATGCAAAGCTAAACCAAAAACATACTAAGTAGTATGTTTTTGGTTTAAGATATTTTTAACGGTGCCGCTTGATCGACCATTCAATGCCCTGACGCAACAAATTCCGGTAGTTGGAGTTACCAAAAGCCTCCGGCCCGTGGCCCAGCTGAATGAAGAGCACCTCACTGCGACCGAACGGGTTGGTCCACGCAATGTATTTTGAACTTCCGGGATGTGTCGTGCTCAGCAGCGGCCGGATGGTTGGCCCGGTAAGGAAATTCCCGTACACCTCGTCATAAATCTCAAAATCGGCGAGTCCCTTCGTGATCGGGTGTGCCGGATTCTCTATTTTCACCGGAATGATCACGTCGTGCTGGTAGCTCGATTTCACCGAATTCCCATTCACCATGGTAGCCTTTTCATAATATTTGCCGCCGATTATCCGCTGGAACTCATCCCAATTCTGATAGGAAACCAACGAATGATGCAGAAAGACCATCGCTTTGCCTTTTTGCAGCAAGCGCAGATAAGCCTGCTTTTGAACGGGCGTAATCGAATCGTTCATGTCGTAAAAGACCAGCGCATCGTACCGGTCTACTTCGGGGGAAGCGATCAGTTCATTGGCTTTGGGCTGTTCTATCCGGTCATAGGAGAAATTACCCAATGAATCCATCATATTATAAAACGGAACTTTCTCGAAACCATGCCCGCCTGTGATCACCAGCAGGCGATGCTTATGCTGAGAAATGGCCGCCAGGTGAACAATGCATAGTAAAAAGGTCATCAACAATGATTTCATAGCAAATCAATGGGTTGAGAATGATGCTTAAAGATCGATGAATTCCAACTGTTCCCCCTTCGAAGTCGCGAGAGAAAACGTTTTCCCACTCAGTTGCTCCGCCTTCCTCCCATTTCGAAGCAATTGCACCGAACGGCCGGGCCAGGGGTTTTCCATGACACAAGGTCTCCCTGCCTCACTCAGCAGTTTGACAGGCCCGATTTTGCCCCTTTGCAACTTACCGCTGACCAGAAAAGCGCCATATGCACGAAGCTGGTAAAAGCTGGCATCTTTTGTTTTGTTCCAATTCGGGAATATCCGGATGACGCCTTCATAACTCTGCATCATCATTTCATTGATCGTCAACGGGACGGCTGACAGGGTCTCTATACCGCCACCTTCGGCGGTGATCCAGAGATTAGGCAGTGACTGACGTTTGATGCGGTCGGTGAGTTGCTTCATCACTTCGTCGGAGTCATATCCTACCCTGACCGCGGCAGGAAAACAGGTTTCGACACCATTACCCAGCGTACCGGCCCATTCTCCCGGTGCTTTCATTTTGTCTTTCCAGCGACCGATATCGCTGAGCAAAACCTGGTTAAATGCAGAATCCGTTACCGGCCCGCATACGCCTCCCGGCAGCACCAGCCCGTGGATCGACACCCTGGCGAGTCCCTCTACCCTGCTGTGGATTGGTGAAGGACTGGATTCAACATTTTTGAGGCTCGGTTTGCCGTCGGTTTCGCCCACTGTGAACTGGCTCATATGCTTTACAATATGCTCCCACTTCTGTCTTCTTTGTGTCTCGACATTTAAAAACCCGCTCACATCGACCATCCCTTTGAACAGCATTTTGACCAGCCCAACCGATAGTGTCGAGTTAAAATCACCCAGGAGCTGGCGCCATTGGCCTTTGTTTTTCAGGTTGGGCATAACCTCATTGTAGTGGTCCATGTAAATGACATAACGCCCGTTTTCGAATTTCAGGTAGTCTTCCCAAAAATTCGCGCATTCGCGCATGTAAGGGTACACCTTGCGCGCATACGCCGCGTCATACGTGCTGTAAAAGCGCATGAGCATATTACCCAGGCTGAACACCGCATTGATCTTTTGTCCCAGGAACTTGTATCCTCCATCGATCGTGTTTTCGCGGGAAGCGTACCTTTTTTCCATTTCATCGGGCGTGAGTGGCCAGCGGGTAGTAGCCAGCCCCAACGGCCCTATCCCAACCGGGTAGTAGATTCCTCTGATCCCAAGCAGCTCTTTCGCGTGTCGCTTCCCGCTCTCCATGTAATCGAGCAGGGGCTTGTCGAAATTGTCGGTTTCATCGATGTGGTTCGAAGAGTAGGCGGCCCAATAAGGCGCCTGGTAGTTGTAATTCAGGTGGTAATCGCCACCCCACGCAGCCGAATCCTTTGTAATAAATGGTCCCCAAATGCCCGGCGCAAATTTTCCCGCCCGCGAAGTCGCTCCGAAGAGGTATTGGGATGCATAATAGTACTTTTCCAGAAACGGATCGCCTATCTGTACCGTCGACCGGCTCCAATACTTTGCCCACCATGCCTGATGCTCCTTTTGCAACCGGCTAACGGTGGCTGGCGTCGTTGCTTTTGCTTCCGCTATCGCCTTTTGTTTCCAATCTTTCGAATCGTGATTGGAATACATGGTTACCACCAAAGTTACCTTGCCGCCGGGCGTCATGGTAATGCTGCCATCGGCTCCCGGCTTCGTTCCCAATACTTTTGCGGCCATTGCCACATGCGACGGCCATGCAAGCAATGGAGTATTTTCAAAAGAACGCGTAACCCAATGCGTACCTGCCTGGGTACCTTCCGTGTTAACGGACGTATTTCCTTCTGCCGCTTTCAATGCAAAATGCATGGTGCATGTCTCGTTGGCTCCCAGTTCTACCACAACAGTGTTGGTCGTAGCGGATACCCAGGTTTTCACCGATATGGAAAGATTATCCTTTTTAAACCTGGCAGCAATCTCCGCTATGTCCTGTACTTGCTCGGCGTAGTAATCGGCTCCGGCGAGCGCTGGAATATTGATTTCCAACCATCCGGGCAGGGCAATGCCACCGCCCGGATAAACCGGATAAGCACGCCAGAAATCGTTCTTGCCGAGGTAGAACCGTAGTTTATCAGGGTCGCCACCTAGCGTCAGCCCGATGTCCCCGTTTCCTGCCAACGGCCCATCCGGTGTTTTGGAAGTCGGTACTTTACGAGGTACGCCGGTGAAAACGGCTTTATAGCGCCCGGCATAAATCTCCTGAGCATTTGCCGCTTGCGGCGAAACGGACAGCACTACCATCAAAATGCTCAATACCGGAATGGTCATTATCCTGAAAATCGCTTTCATGGGCGCACAAATTTTGCAATGAAGCCGCCGCCCTCTCCCAGGTTCAGGTGAATGCTGCCGTTTTTGTCATAACTTCCCTTTCCAAGTGTTACACTGGCAGGGTTTTCGGCCGAATCCCTAACTTCCGATGCACTGAAGATCCCCTCGCCGAGGAAATTCAACGGAATATCAATGCGCCTGGGAGTAGCGCCATTCATCACAGCCAGAAACCAGCGCTTCCCGCTCCGGCGGGCATACACGGCCGCCTCGCCGATGGCGGATCCCGGCAGCACGATCGTCTCGTCCCAAACGGACGGAATGCTTTTGATCATCTCCACCGCCGGATTTTCCAGCAAATGCTGCGGGCTGGCCGAATACGTAAGCAACGGAGCCGAAAATATGGCAGCGCTGGCGATCTGATGCGCCCAGGTCGTGTTTTTCCGGCGCTCACCAAAATGCACGGGTGTATATTCCGCGTGCCCTGTCACGAAACGGGTAAACGGCAACGTTACATTATGCCTGGCACGGTCTTTCAGCTTACTGGCTTCCATTCCCTTTACTGCTTCGCGGGTCAGCTCGTTAGGCCAGGTACGCTCCTGACCAGTGGGTTTGTTAGCGCCATGGAAATCCACCATGAGCTTCAACTCCGCCGTTTCCCGCAGGATCGATTGGTACAAATCAATTTCTTCTTTCGCCTCATGGTCGAAAAAGTCGAGCTTCAAACCGCTGACGCCCAGGTCACGGCAATGTTTAAAAAACGCCTGACGGCTTTTCGCGTCGCGAAGCTCTTTGGAATGCTCCCACAACCAGATGTGAACCCCTTTTTCACGGGAGTAGTCTACGAGCGATTTCAAATCGCTATCCGGCCATTTTTTCCAGAAACCTTCGAGGATATTGTGTTTGAAACCCAACTCGGCAGCCTGCCGGGAATATTCCTTCATGGTTTCCAAGGTTCCTTCGCCTCCATTATCAAGGTATTTCCAAACTGCGGAGCCGGGCTGGATCCAATCGGTTTTAATGCCCTGCGGAAAAAGCTTTTTATCCGGCGGCGGGCACAGGTTATGCACGATATCGCTGTTCACCAGGGCATTCAAGCCATTCGCAACCACAATCACGCGCCAGGGAGTGGTTACCGTTCCGGTGATAACCGCGGGCTGCGCCAGCCGGAACACGTCCTCAGCACTGTAACGCAATTTGTAGGGATAGGAAGTCGGTTGATTTTGAGGTAACCGCAGTACCATTCCCCTGTTACCGTCGGTCTGCAAAGCCATTCCGCCGTAATTTTTAAGATCCGCCTCCGTCACCGACAGGTAGAGCTGGCCATCCGGCAGCCGGAACGTCACCGAAGGCCCCGCCCACTGTGCCGCTTGCACGGTATCCATGCTTTTACGCACGTATTCTCCTTCGTAATGCATGTACAGGTCGTGGTACCAGGCCGTGGTTCCGGCAGGCAGCCTGAAAACCGTGGATTCGTCGGCGATGCGCTTGGCATCGGGCTTGCCGGGGATGGCCAATTGAAATGCTGCGCCATCGTTAAACACCCTCACATCGACGGTATACCGCAAAGCACCCTGGCTAATGCTGATTTTCGAGCCGTTGCAGTGGTTCCGGGCTTCGGAATGAGCGCCATTCCAGGGATACTCTTCCTCTATCTGATAGCGCGCCGCTTTACCTATGCTGACTTTATCGGTAATGGATTTTGCGTCCAGCGACATTCGAATCGGCGAAGCTTCGATCACGTCTTTGCTATCGTAGGCAATGCGGTAGAAAAGGGAATCACTTTTCGTAAAAAGATGAAACGAAATCCTGTTATCAGGGCTCTTGACGGTCAAATTTTGTGCAGACAATAGCCGGGTAGACGCCAGAAGAACCAGCACCACCAATCTCTTTATACCAAACATCATTTTCTGTTATCAGTAATTTTCGTTTTGCGTCCAAACCCCTTTCATAATGTCCATTTGCCCCAATGGGATAGGTAACAGATAGGATTTGAATTTTCTTTTGGTGCCTTTAGCGTCGTAAGCGACCTGTGGGATCACCTTGTCGGCCAGCTTCCAGCGAACGAGATCGTTATAACGCAATCCTTCGAAAGCCAGCTCAACGCGTCGTTCGTTTCGGATCACGTCGCGCGTGAGGGCGGTTCTGGCAGGCATTTCCACACCCGGCCTTGTCCGCACGTCATTTAGTGCTTTCAATGCGTTCGCGTCGCTTCCTTTCCCGCTTTCAAACATCGCCTCGGCATACATCAGCAGCAGGTCGGCGTACCGGATTTTCACCATATGCTGCTCGCTCAATGTGGAGCCCGATCCATTGTTGATCGCCGGGTTAACCCATTTCTTGAAGGCCATGCCCGTATAGGGAATTTGTCCTTCCGCGAGACTCCCGGTTTGTTTAAAACCCGCCGGGTTGTAAGCCCACGGATCACCCGCTTCAAAAATGGTCATTTTCCGGCGCGGATCGTTCGGTTCATAAGCATCCCGGAGCTCGGTTGTGGGGAATACCGACATCCGGGCCCCAATCACCTGGTCGAGCGAGTGGTAGTCGTCCGGCGCCTTGAATTGAACAGAAAACATGACCTCCCGGTTGTTGGCCTGGTTTCCAAAGAATATCCCGGAGTAGTTATCAGCCAGTTTGAAAGGATTCGCGGCATCACCTATCAGGCTCCACGCGGCGTCGGCCGCTTCGCTGTACCGCTCGTTGTTGAGCAATACCCTCGTTTTTAATGCAATGGCTGAGCCTTTCACTGCACGCCCATCTGTATACGCATTTGGAGGAAGGTATGAAATGGCAAGATCCAGGTCTTTAAGAATCTGTGCCACTACCTCCGCTTTGGGGGCTCTTGGAACTGCCCGAATATTATCGTCGAGTTCCGCGGGCTTCACCAGAATAGGCAGATCGCCATAAAGCTGCGTAAGGTCATTGTAATAAAAAGCCCTTAGGAACAGTGCTTCCCCTTTCATCCGGTTACGCACGGCGTCTGTGGTAGCCGTTACCCGGTCGATGTTGGCGAGGAAGTAGTTACACGCAGCAATCCCCTGAAAACCGATGGTAAACGACTTGCTGACGATCCCTGTAGTGGCCGAATTATGCTCGCCGCGCATCACGACATCGAAAGACTCGTAACCGGAGGTATTGGACGCATTATCGGACAGGGATTCCCAAAAGAGAAAGTTTCCGCTTTGCGCCGGACCGTTGGATATAATGGGTTCTTTGAGTTTGGCATAACAGGCTATCAGCGCCTTGTTGGCCTCTGTCTCCGTTTTCCAGAAATTCTCAGAGTTCGGATTGGCTAGCGGATTCTTGTCCAGCGTGTCCTTGCAGGCGAACGCCACCGTAGTCAATAAGAAGAGAAATATATTTTTTGCGAATCTGGTTGTCATGGCATTACAAATTAAAATGTGACTTTAACACCAAAGGAATAGATCTTGGCCTGCGGATAAATAGCCGCCCGGCCGCTGGCGGATGCGCGCTCGGGGTCAATCCCTTTGAAGAATTTACTGAATGTCAATAAATTATCACCGGAAACATACAACCTCAGCATCTGGACTTTCACACGGTTGATCAGCTTGGCAGGGAAGCTGTAACCCAGCTGAAAGTTCTTTAACCGCAAATAGGACGCATCTTGCAGCCACCAGTCGGACACCTGGGTGTTGGGCGCGTAGTTTTCATTGAAGATATGCGGGATGGTGTTCGACGTACCTTCGCCATCCCAGGCCTTCTCCCAGAATGTGGGCGGTGGTCCGGCCTGCCGGAAAGGCGCTATCCCCCACTCCTTAATGTAAATCTTGCGGCCTTCCACGCCTTGCAGGAAGATTCCCAGGTCGAAGTTTTTATAATCCGCATTGAAAGTCAGTCCGTAGTTGAACTTCGGAAATGCACCGCTTACAATCATACGGTCGTCGGTAGTGATTTTGCCGTCCGGCACGCCATTCGGCCCGCTGATGTCGCGGTACTTCATATCGCCTGGTTTAGGCTTCACGAGCGGTGTGGGACCGTTGTCGATTTCACCCTGATTTTGATAAATACCATCAAAAACATACATGAAATAGGAGTTGTAAGGCAGGCCTTCCTGGGTTACCGTACCATTTCCATTGTTCACTTCCCGCGCACCAAACTTCACCACCTTGTTTTTGTAGGTTTCAAAATTTCCCTGGATTTTGTAACGGAAATCCTTGACCCTGCTCTGGTAACCCAATGAGATTTCAACACCCGTATTGCTCATCTCGCCCAGGTTGACAGTCGGACCGGCAACGCCGATAAAGTCAGGTACCTGCAAAGGCCTCAGGATATTCGTTGTCTTTTTGGAATACCAATCCACACTCCCGAACACCGATGCCCGGAACAGCCCGAAGTCAAAACCGACGTCGGTTACAGTTGTGGTTTCCCAGGTGATGTTGCGGTTGATGAGGTCGGTCTGCGTTACGCCTTGCTGCAACGAGCCGCCGATGTTGTACACCACGGGATTCAAAACCTGCTGATACGGATAAGGCACCGATTCGCCGCTCAGCGATCGGTTTACATTCTGGTTACCGACCTGCCCCCATGATACGCGCGCTTTCAAGCTTTCGAGCCAGCTAACCTGTTTCAGGAACTGCTCTTCCGAAAGCCTCCATCCTGCCGATGCCGACGGGAAAAAGCCCCATTTGTTACCTTTCGGGAAGCGTGATGAGCCGTCGTACCGGAAATTCCCTTCGAGCAGGTATTTCTCTTTGAAATTATAACTTACCCGACCAAACACCGATTGCAATGCCCACTCATAGGCCAGGCCATCGGCCAGTTGTCCGCCGGGAGAATACGCGCCCAGTTCGAGTAGATCGTTGGACGGCGCATTCCGTTTAAAACCCTGCAAGCGGTCATACCGGAAAGTTTCCTGGCTCACACCGAGCAATGCATTTAGGTCGTGATTGGTACCAATTTTTTTTGCGTAGTTCAAAGTACCGAATACCGTGTACTGCACATCATTTTCCTTCCGGACCGTCAGGTTGTTTTCACCCACGGTACCATTCCATTGGGTGTTGTACAGATACTGCCCGCTGGCATCGGGCAAAAACATATAAGCCGGAATACCCACCACATGGACCTTGGTCTGACGGTCGTTGAATTTGACGGCACCTTTAATCTGCCCTTTCAAACCCGGCAAAATATTGACATCCATAAATGCCGACGCCAGCGCATAATAATTCCTGACATACCGCCCGCCGTTTTCCGCGAGCGCGACGGGGTTCTTGTTACCGCCTTCCTGAATGTAGGCCTTGGCGGCATACCGGCCGCTTCCATCGGGGAGCTTCGGCGTGAATGTAGGGTGGGCTGCCAATGCGCTCAAAATCTGGTCCTCGGTTGAATTTCCGTCGAACTGGGTGTTCAATGCCGTCTCATTCCGGTCGCCTTTGGAAAAAGCAAGGTTAGTGCCGAAGGTAATTGTCTTGTTCAGGCTCGTTTTAAAATTGAACTGGGCGTCATACCGTTTATAGCCGGTCGCGATCAGGATACCCTCCTGATTGAGGTAACCCGCTCCGAAATTATAGGTCGTATTTTCCTTGCCGCCATTCACGCTCACATAATGCTGCTGCATCGGGGAAGTCCGGAAAACGGCATCCATCCAGTCATAACTTGGATATTGCGTGGGGTTTGTAATGCTTCCCTGCCGGTACTCCTCGATTTGTGCGGGCGTGTAGAGCTGGTTGGCATTGGTTCCTGTGTGGGCGATGGCCTTGTTGAGCAGCTCCATAAACTGCACCGAGTTCGTGATCCTGTCATACACCGAAGTAGCCCGCTGACTGCCGAAATTGTAGCTATAATCGACATTCAACCGGCCGGCCGTACCCGTTTTGGTCGTCACCAAAATCACCCCGTTGGCTGCCCGCGAACCGTAAATGGCGGCCGAAGCCGCGTCCTTCAACACGGAAATGCTCTCAATCTGGTTCGGGTTGACGTTGTTCAGATTACCTTCCACTCCGTCGATCAAAATGAGCGGATCATTCCCGGCGCCGCTGAATGTGCCTTGCCCGCGGATCTGGATGCTCGCATTCTCAGCGCCCGGCTGCCCGGAGTTCTGCGTTACCTGCACACCCGGCATTCTTCCCTGCAAAAGCGAAGTCGTGTTCGGCGCTTGCCGGGTGGTCAGTTCGGAGCCTGTAACGTTGCTTACCGCGCCGGTCAGGTTCACCTTCTTCTGGGTACCATACCCGATCACCACCACTTCCTCCAATGCCTTTTCGTCCGTCGCCAGTACTACGTCCAGCACTTCCCGGCTGCCCACTTCCAGTTCCTGGGCCACATAGCCCACAAAACTGAATATCAGGACAGGCTTGTCTTCTTGTAACTCAAGATTATAACTGCCATTCTGATCGGTAATGGTCCCGTGGCTGGTCCCTTTAATGATCACACTCACACCCGGTAAGCCTTGCCCCTCCTTGTCGGTTACTTTACCCCTGACCGGCGCCCGGGTTTTCGTTTCGGGAATAACAACCTCTTTTTCCGTGAGAATGATATTTTTGCCCTCCTGTCTGAACGCCAGGTTAGTCCTGTCCAGAATCAATTCCAGCGTTTTCTGAACCGTGCGCGATTCCTTTCGGAGGGTAATGTTGTCAAAAGGCGAGACTGCCTTTGAAAGATAGAAGATGTTGTAGCCCGATTCCTGTTGAAGCGTTTGAAGTGCTTCCCTTAAAGAAGACCTTTCCAAACCCAAGGTGACATTGGCATCCCTGATGTCCTGCGCGCCGCTCACCCCTGCGAGCAGCAGCTGGGTTGCCATGATCAAAACACCGACACCATAAACGCTGATCTTCATTAGATTGCAAAGATATCGGCACAAGATACCTTGCCGGATAGGCACAGTTCTTCTGCCTACGGATATAGGTTTTTTCATATATTTGTATTGTCTAGAAATTTGTTTTTGCGAATTTTCTATTCAAAGCTCCCTATTGCTGTCCAAGGCCGGGGAGCTTTTTCATATGACTGCCGGGAAGCTACGGGGCCCGGCCCGAATGGATGGAAATCTGTTTCATAAGAATTTAGTTATCAGTCAATTCAGCGGCATCCTTCACCACTTAATACCAGTTCGCCGCTTTCCAGGGAATATTTCGTATTGCTCGTCAGCGTCAGCACCTTAAAGACTTCGTCCAGGGTTTCCGTCCCTGAAAACCGTCCGGTAATGAGGCATTGCTGCAATTGCGGGTTTTGAAAAGAGATTTTTACGCCGTAACGTTTTTCCAGCACTTCCGCCAGGTCGCCAAATGGCATTTCCTGAAATACCATGTCGGCTTGTACCCAGGCGGTAAGCTCCTGCGATTTCACCACTTTTTCGTCCGCGACGGTCGTGTTAGTGTTGTACGTCACCTGCTGGTTTGCAGTAAGCAGGCTGGTACGTTTATCGCCGTCGTCCACCCGCACTTTACCTCTCGTAACCGTCACCACCACCTCGCTTTCCGAAGGAAGAGATTTGATACTGAATGCCGTCCCCAGTACCGTGGTGCTGATTTTACCAGTTCTAATCACAAAGGAAGCCGGCTTCCGGCCACCCACATTTAAATGCACCACATCAAAATAAGCCTCTCCGATAAGCGATACTTCCCTGGTTTGGCGGTTAAAATCCCGATCGTACTCGATCCGCGTATCGCCATGTAGAACGACGCGGCTTCCGTCCGGCAGTACCACAAACTTCGTCTGGCCTTTCACAGACTGTTGAACTACCGTCCTCCCCACCGAAAGATTGACTCCGGGTTTCCGCTGTTCCCTTACCAGGAAGAAAACCCAGCTCGCACCGATCAGAATGAGCGCCGCTGCTGCCACACGCCAGAAAAAGCCAGGCAGAAGCGGCCGTGACTGTACCGGCGGGGTAATGCGTTTGGTAATGTTTCCTTTCATTCGCTCCCGGATGTCCGCAAGCTCGTCAGCTGAGAGTTTCGACAGCCGGTCGGGCTTCCCTGCGAAAAGTTCATAGTACTTTTCGATCATGTCCGACTCCTCCTCATCGGCACTCCCGCTGAGGTACCTGGCGACGATCGACCTGAACTTATTCCTATTTCCGCTTGGCATGTTTATAGAACGCTGTTTATTTACCAGTGCAGGAATTCCCGAAAAAGTCCCAGATGAACTTCTAATTTTTTCAAAAAAATTTTCAGGAACCCGAAAAACTGCCCTCAAAGACTACGGACGAAGCAGCAAAATGGCAATGGCAAGCAGCCTTCCGATGCTTTCGCGCAGGCTTTGCTGCGATGTATTGAGTTGATTTTGAACCGTTTTTCGCGAAATATCGAGTTGCTCGGCGATTTCCAGGGTGGAAAGTCCTTCGAGGTAGCGTAACCTGAAAATCTCGCGGCGCTTTTCGGGCTGTGTTTCCAGCCACAAGTGAATGCTCGACAGCAGTTCGTCCCTCATATAGCCGGAATCGGCGTCGTCACTTGAAAACGCCATATAATCGAGCGGCTCTTCGAAGGCCGGGAGGCTTTTCCGCCTATGATAGACCGCAAAAACCTGGTATCTCACCGCTCCCAGCAAATATCCCCGAAGGTTATCGATCTGCCGGTTTTCTCTTTTATTCCAAAGATCGACAAAAACATCCTGGACGATTTCCTCGCTGTCCGAAGAATCGTTGAGCCTTTTATAGGCTTCATTGTAGAGTTTTTTCCAGTAACGTTCATAAATCAAGTCGAATGCAGCCTCCGAGCCATCCATCAGCATGGCCACCAGAGCATCGTCCGTTGCATTTTCGTCGAGATACATGGAAGGGATTGTCGAGATACGAAAACAAAAATAACAAAAAAATAAAGACGTAATGTCCTATTTTTCTCCGCAGCGCGAGTTATAATGCCGTAGAAATCAGCTAAAATCCCAAAAACACCACTACCGATATAATCTATACGTTGGGTCAACCAACCGGTCCGTTTACCACGCCATCCCCATGATGCGTGTTTATATAAATCGGGAAGGCAACGGTTCAGGTGAACAAATCCGTCTATTCATTTGGTTGAGATGTGATCCAGCCTCAATCGAACATTTCTCCGCAAAAGCATTGGTTAATACCTTGAAAACGAGCCCAGCAATCTATTTATCCAAATACCATTACGTTTCCCGTTGGCTAACCGCGCTCGCGTTGCTCCTGCTTCCGCTCATGTATGGGTGCACGATGAAAGAAACCGATCCGGGCGGCCCGGCGATTGCCGAGCATGTGCAGCACCTGGTTTATGAGAAATATCCCGATGCCAGGAACTTGTCGGGTACCGTCATAGAAAAAGGGAAAGTGTTTGAATTCGCATTCAACGTGGATAACGAACGGTATTCTGCCATTGCCAACAACACCGAGATTATTTCAACCGCCCGAACCAGCGGAGAGCAAGTTCCCGATTCTTTGGTCAACAAGCTTCAAAATGCAACAATCAAAGGGGGCACGATCTCGGACTACCGCACAATCACCTTATTCGATGGATATATAGCTACTCCCGCGGTAAACTATCGCTTGAACGGAATGGATTTCGTGGCAATTTTTGGGCCCTCTTCTATTTACATGTCCCCTCATCCAAGATTGTACCATATCAGGGACATCAACGATTTACCAGATCAGATTATCGATTTCATCCAAAAACGAAGTAAACCTAATCCTACGTTTGTTAATACACTCACCAACTTCAACGAGGCAACGAGACAATCGATCGCCCGAAACAACGAATTCGAATTCGGGGGTGGTACCGTTTACATTAACCTCGATGGGACAAAAACATACGAAGTCATTGTCAGATTTCTGGGGGTTGATTCACAAAGCCTGCTCTTCGATACGGATTACAATCTGATATGGGTAGGTAGTTTCAATCAGATCAGGCAATACAATGAAGACTTCACGGGGCGCAACTTCGACACCAACCTCACGCGAAAGGAGATATCGACCTTTACCGATATTCTCGGAGCCCCTTCTCATTTTCTCAATTTCGGACTGGATGTGGGCTATAATCTCATGAGAAGTTACCGGAATGAATACGAAGGCGTCACAAGCTATATTTTCTGGCTCGATAACGGCCGGGGAGAACAATGGATGCTCCGCTATAATGCCGATAAGAAAATCGTATTTTCATCGTATTCGAAGCCGTGAGCCGGTAGGGAATGAATATCCGTGTTTGATAATTTTACAGAAGTCGCCGATATTGCATTTTACAATAATTAAGTGGTAGACAGTCAGCAACTAATCCAAAAGAACTATCATGATAAGGGTATTCCTATTATTCATCGGTATACTGTCAATATCCTGTTCTTCCAAGGAACCGGATCCGACCAATGCTTTTATCGGGACATGGCAGACAGCCGTTCAAAAGTCAACTGATCAAGTTTATTTTGCTACTTACGATATCAGCAGAACGAGCGAGAAATCACTACATATTATCGTAAATGAACACTTTGAAAGCCTGGATGGAAGATTTGACGACTATGTTATCACCTATCCATTTGATCAAGTTCCAATGACTTCGTCCAATAGTTTCAGCTTTGATTCATTTCGCGAAGTTGGAAACGGACAAATCGCCCGTTATAAGGGAAGCGGCTCGCTGAAATCTTCCACACTCACTTTGAATATGTTCATGAAATATGATGATCAGGATTTTGGCATGGACATGACTATCCCTCTAACAAAAAAGTAACAATAGGGTTGTAACGGAATACCGTGGGCGAATAGGAGGTTGACGGCAGTTGCTCTATCCAGCTGAGCTGATAAAGTTACGATAGCATAAAAAAGCGACCATGAAAATCATAGTCGCTTGATATTCAAGCGATCCCGTTTGGATTCGAACCAAAGACCTACTGCTTAGAAGCGGATCGCCGCCCGGGCAGTTGCTCTATCCAGCTGAGCTGATAACGTTACGATAGCATAAAAAAAGCGACCATGAAAAT
>Ga0209676_1000887_pt1 | contig 38231 bp, 30 predicted proteins | sample AraplaCvi_mLB_r2_FD_184282 | JGI IMG/M metagenome (GOLD analysis project Ga0209676, IMG submission 184282) | Arabidopsis root microbial communities from North Carolina, USA - plate scrape MF_Cvi_mLB_r2 (SPAdes) (version 2) | ecosystem: Host-associated > Plants > Roots > Endosphere | place: USA... | reverse complement strand
GTACTCCATGGGCCAGCCGATGATGTACCCGCGCAACGACCTGTCGTACGCGGAAAACTTCCTGCACATGATGTTCAACACCCCGTGCGAGATCAAACCGATCAGCCCGGTGCTGGCCAAGGCGATGGACCGGATCTTCATCCTCCACGCCGACCACGAGCAGAACGCCTCCACCTCCACCGTTCGTCTGGCCGGTTCGTCGGGTGCCAACCCGTTCGCCTGTATCGCCGCCGGTATCGCCGCACTGTGGGGCCCGGCCCACGGCGGTGCGAACGAAGCGGTACTGACCATGCTCGATGAAATCGGCGATGTCTCGAACATCGACAAGTTCATCGCCAAGGCCAAGGACAAGAACGACCCGTTCAAGCTCATGGGCTTCGGTCACCGCGTTTACAAGAACCGCGACCCGCGCGCCACCGTGATGAAACAGACCTGCGACGAAGTCCTGCGCGAGCTGGGCATCAAGAACGACCCGCAGCTGGAACTGGCCATGCGCCTGGAAGAGATCGCCCTGACCGATCCGTACTTCATCGAGCGCTCGCTGTACCCGAACGTCGACTTCTACTCGGGGATCATCCTCAAGGCGATCGGCATTCCGACCAGCATGTTCACCGTGATCTTCGCCCTGGCTCGCACCGTAGGCTGGATCTCGCACTGGAAAGAAATGCTCTCCAGCCCGTACAAGATCGGCCGCCCGCGCCAGCTGTACACCGGCGAGCAGAAGCGCGACATCGTGGCGCTGCAGGACCGCAAGTAAGCTTTACTGGCCGAACGCAAGAAGGCTGCCCTCGGGCAGCCTTTTTTAGTTCTGCTCGACGCGATGCGGTCTTGTGGGAGCGGCCTTGTGTCGCGAAAGGGGCGCGGAGCGGCCCCGGGATCCAAGGCTTACCGCAATATTGCCGGGGCTGCTCCGCAGCCCTTTCGCGACGCAAGGCCGCTCCCACAAGAAGCAGCCCCCACCAGGGCCGCCACCTCACAGAGCCGGCACAATGCTCAGTTTTTCTCGGCCCGCTCCCGCAACCCTTTCAGGGTATTGAACGGCGCATCCACCACGAACTTGTTGGCCACCATCGCTGGCACACTGCCACCCGGCTCGGTGTGCACCTGATAGGTCACTTCCGTGCTGTCACCCTTGGGCACCAGTTTCCAGAAACCTTCTACCTTCGCCACCCGCACGAAGCCCTTCTCTTCCGGGATGTAGGCCGGCTCTTCGACCAGCTTGCGGGTCAGACTGCCGTCAGCCTCCCTGACCGTGCTCACGCGAAGCACCGAATCGCGCGGGGTCACCGGCCATGGTGTATTGAACTGGGTATAGGTCCAGACCTGGTCACCTTCCTGCTTGAGCACCTTCTGCATCTTGCATTCGTGAATCCACGCGCAGGCCCCGACCACATCCTCCTGCAACGCCTGCACCTTGGCCAGCGGCGCCTTGATCACGGTGACGCCGCGGTAAGCCTTGTATTTGGAACCGGCCACTTCGCTGAGGGAAACCTTGATCCCCTCCTCGTCCTTGGCCACCTGCCAGTTTTCGGCCCAGGCCACCGGCGACAGCAGCACACCCATGCCACACAGCAGTGCAATACGCTTGAACGATCTCATCATGTTTATCCTTGTTGTCGAAGATCCAGCCTGTCACGCCGCCGTCACCTGCTCCCACCAACCGAGAATCCTGATCGCCTCGTCACGGTCACTGCCGCACACCTCGATATCCGCCTTGAAACCGCCACACACCGCCGGCCGCTCGGGTTTGCCGAACAGGTCGCAGAGGTTGTCGACGGTCAGGTGCAGGCAGCGCTCGCCAGCCGGCTTGCCATTGGGCATACGCGGCATCGCAGAGGTGATGGACGGGGCGATGCAACAGGCACCACAGCCCTCACGGCAATTCATGGCTATTCACCAAAATCAGGACTCCCTGGAACAAAACGGGACGAACGTCCCTGGATAGTAACCGCTCAAACAGGCGTTTGAAATTACTGGCATGATGAAATCTGCCGTGACCCGGCAGTCAGTTCGCCGATTACTGGCGGTACTCGAAATCGATCGCCGCCCCTTCCACATCGCGACGGCTGTCATTGCGCAGTTGCAGCTGCATTTCGTTGTTGATCAGCCGACCATTGAGCTGGAACGGGCTGTCGTTGCTCTCTGGCTTTTCCGTGAACATGGGCGGCAGCAAAGGTTTACGACGCTGGACAGGCGGAAGGCTGCCCACATTCGGCTCCAGGTTATCGACCATATCAGCAGGCAGGCTGAGGTCGAGCCTGGCCTTGGGCAATGGTTTGGCAACCGCCTTGCTCACCGGCTTGCGGGCCGGCCTGGCCTTGCTGTTGCCGGCCTTTTTTGCCGCCGGCTTCTGCACGGGCTTGGTTGCCCCTTTCTGCGCAGGCTTGCTCTGCACGGCCTGCGCCTGGCCTGCCGGCTGCGCAGCCTGGGCAACACCCACCAGGCTGCAGAGCGGTACGAGGCACAAGATCAAGGCAAAACGGCGCAAAGCATTCATGGCAAATGGACAGGCTGGCAGGAAAAGTGCGTATGCTCCCTGTTCCGCAGGCGCGTGGCAAGCCTACAAGAGTGCGGCCGCTGGCTCCCGGCACAATTGCTGGGCCAGCAGGCCAAGCGTGATCACCGCGCGCTCGGCCTCCTTGTTCCAGGGTATACCGCAGTTCAGGCGGATGCAGTGGTTGAATTGCTCGGTGTTACTGAAGATCAGCCCCGGCGCGATACTGATGCCCTGCTCCAGCGCGCGCACATGCAGCTCTTGGGTATTGACCCGCCCGGGCAGGCTCACCCAGAGGATGAAACCGCCCGTCGGTCGCGTCATCTGGGTACCCTCGGGGAAGTGCTGCTGTACCGCCAGCTGGTAGGCACTGAGGTTCTTGCGGTATTCCTGGCGGATGTAGCGCAGGTGCCGGTCGTAGCCGCCATTCTCCAGGTAGGCCGCCACCCCCATCTGCGTCACGCTGCAGGCCGAATGGGTGCTGAAGGTTTGCAGGCGCTGGATTTCATCCTGATAGCGCCCGGCGATCATCCAGCCTACGCGCACACCGGGAGACAGCGTCTTGGAAAAACTCGAGCAATAGATCACCCGGTCCAGCCGGTCGAAGGCCTTCAGTGCCTTGGTCTTGCCCTGCTCGAACATCAGCTCACCATAGATGTCATCTTCGACGATCTGGATATCGAAGTCCGACGCCAGGCGCAGCAACTGCTTCTGGCGCTCCTCCGGGACGGTGCCGCCCAGCGGGTTGCTAAGGCGCGCAGTCAGTACCAGCGCCTTGATCGACCACTGGTTGGCCGCCAGCTGCAAGGCTTCGAGGCTGATGCCGGTGGCCGGGTCGCTGGGGATCTCGATCACCTTCAGGCCCAGCAGGTCGGCCAGTTGCAACAACCCGTAATAGGTGGGCGATTCGGCGGCGATCAGGTCACCAGGGCGGGTCAGCACGCGCAGCGACATCTGCAGCGCATCGACGCAGCCATGGGTAACGATTACTTCACGCGGGTCGACCAGCACGCCGGCATCACGCATGCGTATGGCGATCTGCCGGCGCAGCGGCTCGAAACCGGGGCTGAACATGTAGCTGAAGGCACGCGGGCTGTGGAAGCGCGTCACCTTGGCAATCTGCTGATGCAGGGCACGGACCGGCAGGTAGTCGACGTGCGGCACCGCGGCGCCGAAGGGGAACACGCCATCACGGCGGGCCTCGGTCAATACCTGCTGGATGATACTGGCGCGGGTGACCAGGCCGGGGCGCTCCACCCGGGCGATGTCCGGGGTCTGCGCGGTCAGGGCCGGGGTCTGGTGCACATAGTAGCCAGACTGCGGCCGCGCACGGATCAGCCCCTGGTCCTCGAGATTGGCATAGGCCTGCAGCACCGTGGCATGGCTGACGTTGAGCTGGGCACTCATCTTGCGCACGGAGGGTACCCGCTCGCCTGGCTGGTAGACACCGCGACGGATGTCATCGGCCAGTTGCTGGGCGATACGCTGGTACAGCAGCAGGTTGGTCATGGCTGGCTCTCGACGCGCGGACGGGCTCGTTGTTCTTGTGTAGCTCACTGACGGTAGAGGATACCGTAACAGTTGCAAAGTGTACTGGGACAGATCGCAGGATAGTCAACAATACAGTTGCGTGACAGCTATAGAAACGATTAAGTCGACAGACTGCCGGGACCCTGTGGGAGCGGGCGAGCCCGCGAACACCGGCGAAGCCGGTGCCAACAATCGCGTCGCCTGCTTCGCGGGCACGCCCGCTCCCACAGGACCGCAAAGCGGCCCCCTGCTTATCGGCGGTCAGCGCGCTGGCGCCAGCTTGCCCTTGTCATCGGAGAACACGATCTCGACGCGGCGGTTCTGCGCCCTGCCCCGCTCCGAGGCATTGGCCTCGATCGGGTACTGGTCGCCATACCCCTCAACCTGCAGGCGCTTCTCGTCGATCCCCAGGTCGACCAGCATGTCGGCCACGGCCTGCGCCCGGTCGCGAGACAGCTTCAGGTTGTCCTCCGCCGGGCCAGTGCTGTCGGTATAACCCTCGATCCGCACCACCCGGCGCGGGTTGAGCTGCAGGAACTGCACCAGCTTGAGCACAGTACGGCTGGCCGAGTTCTTCAGGTCGGCGCGGCCGGTGTCGAACAACACGTCACCCAGGGTCATCACCAGACCACGGTCGGTCTGCTCCGAGGCCAACGCGGCGATCTGCGACTCGATCCACTTGCCCTGCTGCTGCACGCTGGCCAGTTTGGCCTCGCGCAGGGCCAGCTGCAGCCGCTGGCGCTCCAGGTCAAGCTTGGCCTGGCGTTCCTGGTTCAGCGCCAGCTTGGCATGCTCGCTGGCGATCTCGCTGTAACGCTGGCTCAGGTAGGCGTAATGACGCACGTCGGTACCGGTGCCGATGTAGCTGGAAAGCCGCTCGGCGCGGGCCAGCGATTCGCCAGCGCGAATCACGTCACGCGGCGCGCTGCGCAGCACATCGGAATCATCCTTGACCTTCTGGAAGGCTGCGGTGGCTTCATCCAGTGCTGCGCTGCTGCGCTGGCTGGCGCAACCTTGCAGGCCCGCCGTCAGGGCCAGCACTGCCAAGGCGGCCAATGGCATGCGACGGATCATGGCTGCACCTCCAGCTGCTTGCGCAGGCGCTTGACCCGCGACTGCAGCAGTTGCAGCTGCTCTTCGCTCTTCTGGTTCAGCACCTGGGCCTCGGCCAGACGCGCATCCAGTTCGGCCTGCTCGGCACGCATGCGCGCATCGCGGTAATCTTCGGTGACCATGTTGGCCTTGGCCCGGGCCAGCTTGTCTTCGGCCAGCTTGAGCGCTTCGACCTGTTCAGTGGCACCGACGGCCCTGGCCTGCTCCAGTGCCTGTTCGGAAATGCGCATCTGCTCGTTAGGGGCCGGATCGTTGGCGCAGCCAGCCAGGCCGAGCACGGCCAGGACAAGGATTAGTGGTTGGGTTCTCACGCAATCTTCCTAGTGTTTGGGGGCGTCCGACGGCACTTGCAGCTGCGCTTTCCAGCGCTCGACATTACGTTGCAGCACGGCCTCGGACGCACCGGAGATCGGCAATTCTGTCAGTTTTTTCGCCAATTGCCCACGCAACCAGCTGTCATTGCAGGCCGAATTATGCGACAGGGCCAGGTACAAGCCTGGCCGATCAACCGGCAGACCGCGGGCGATCAGGTCATTGCTCATGCCCAGGCTCTGAGCCATGGCCATGCCTGAATAGCGGCCAGCGAGCACATAGTCCACCTGGCCGAGCACCAGTTTCTGGAACGCCTGGGTCAGGTTCTGTGCCGGCACCAGCTTCAGCTGGGCCTTGGCAAAAGCGGTAAAGGCCGGGGTCAGCCGCGCGCGTTCGGACACACTGCCCTGGTACTGGGCCAGGTCCGCCGGGCCTTCGAAGGCCAGTGTAGCGTCGTGGCGCGTCCACACCAGGTATTCGTTAAGCTGCAAGGGTGGGTGGATATAGTCCAGCGCGGTCAGTTGCTCCACCTGCATGGGGGTATCGAGCAGCAGGTCCATGCGCCCGCTACGCACTTCCTCCAGTGCCTGATCACGGCGGCCGGCGTTCAACACCTCCACCTTCACGCCCAGCTCGCCAGCCACCTGGCGCAACAGGTCGACGTTGGCGCCAACGAGGTGTTTCGGGTCTTTCGGGTCTTGCCACGAGTAAGGTGGCGCATCAGGGCTGCCGGTTGCCACCAGGCGCTCGCATTTACCTGCGGCCATGGCCAGTGGCGACATCAACAGCGCCACACATGCCAGCGCCCTGCCCGTTCCGCGCAACGTCATCCCTCGCTCCTTGTATTGCTTGATCCGGCCCTATCGCCGGCAAGCCAGCTCCCACAGGTACAGTGCAGTGCTTCAGGGCGGCGCAGTACCTGTGGGAGCTGGCTTGCCGGCGATAGGGCCGGCACAGGCCAAAAAAAAACCCGGCCCCCTGTACGAGGGCCGGGTTCTTTATAAGTGAAGCAGGCGGATCAGACCAGCTTTTCCAGCTCCGGAACCGCTTCGAACAGGTCAGCAACCAGGCCGTAGTCGGCTACCTGGAAGATCGGCGCTTCTTCGTCCTTGTTGATCGCCACGATCACCTTGGAGTCTTTCATGCCGGCCAGGTGCTGGATCGCGCCGGAGATGCCGACGGCGATGTACAGCTGCGGCGCAACGATCTTGCCGGTCTGGCCGACCTGCATGTCGTTCGGCACGAAGCCGGCGTCGACTGCGGCGCGCGAGGCACCGACGGCAGCGCCAAGCTTGTCGGCCAGGCTGTACAGGTGCTTGAAGTTGTCACCGTTGCCCATGCCACGACCGCCGGAAACGACGATCTTGGCAGCGGTCAGCTCTGGGCGGTCGGACTTGGCCAGCTCTTCGCCAACGAAGGCCGAGATGCCGGCGTTATGGGCAGCGCCAACGGCTTCGATGGCAGCCGAACCGCCTTCGGCGGCCACGGCGTCGAAACCGGTGGTACGCACGGTGATGACCTTGATGGCCGCGCTCGATTGCACGGTGGCAATGGCGTTACCGGCATAGATCGGGCGTTTGAAGGTGTCGGCGGACTCGACCGAGATGATCTCTGAAATCTGGTCCACGTCCAGCAGCGCAGCAACGCGCGGCAGGATGTTCTTGCCGTTGGTGGTGGCCGGGGCCAGCACGTGGCTGTAGCCCTTGGCCAGTTCGACGATCAGCGGCGCAACGTTTTCCGGCAGGACGTGGGCGTAGGCCGCGTTATCAGCAACCAGCACCTTGGCCACACCAGCGATCTTGGCAGCGGACTCGGCAACGCCGCCGACGTTCTGGCCAGCGACCAGCACGTGCACATCACCACCGATCTTGGCGGCAGCAGCGACAGTGTTCAGGGTGGCCGGGGCTACGGCACCGTTCTCGTATTCAGCGACAACCAGGATAGTCATTTAGATTACCTTCGCTTCGTTCTTCAGCTTCTCGACCAGTTCGGCCACCGATTTGACCTTGATGCCAGCGCTGCGGGCAGCCGGGGCTTCAACCTTCAGGGTCTTGTTGGTGGAGGCGAGGGAAACGCCCAGCGCGTCTGGAGTAACGGTCTCCAGCGGCTTCTTCTTGGCCTTCATGATGTTCGGCAGCGACGCGTAGCGTGGCTCGTTCAGGCGCAGGTCGGTGGTGACGATGGCCGGCAGGTTCAGTGCAACGGTCTGCAGGCCGCCGTCGATTTCACGGGTGACGTTCAGCTTGTCGCCAGCGACTTCGACCTTGGAGGCGAAGGTGCCCTGGGCAAAGCCGGTCAGCGCAGCCAGCATCTGGCCGGTCTGGTTGTTGTCGCTGTCGATGGCCTGTTTGCCAAGGATGACCAGCTGCGGCTGCTCTTTGTCGACAACGGCTTTCAGCGCCTTGGCCACAGCCAGGGAATTCAGTTCGTCAGCGGCTTCGACCAGGATGGCACGGTCGGCACCCAGGGCCAGGGCAGTACGCAGCTGCTCCTGGGCAGTGCTCGGGCCGACGGAAACGACGACGATCTCGCTCGCCACGCCCTTTTCCTTCAGGCGCACGGCTTCTTCCACGGCGATTTCGCAGAAGGGGTTCATGGACATCTTGACGTTAGCAAGGTCGACGCCGGAGTTGTCCGCCTTGACGCGAACCTTGACGTTGTAGTCGACCACTCGTTTGACAGCTACAAGAACCTTCATGGATTCCTCGTTACTCTCCGGTGAATAGATAGTCGCCTGGGGCCAGGCCCGGCGATGCGCGTGGGTACAAGGGCACCTCCAAAAACGTACCGGGAGGCAGAGGTTTCACCGTGACCGAACAGTCTTGTCCGGACCCTTGCGGCAAATACTCACGGGTCATTTTCTGTCGTGGCGTGTAAACTCCACTACAAACCGGCCAAAGGCCGCAAAACCCTGCTCCACACCTGGTCTTTAGAGGTGTACCTGCGCCCGGCTGCAAGCCTACGGCGAACGTAAAACCGCTCGTATCTTGACCGTAACACCCAATCCGGTCAATACGGCAAATCGGTCACCCTTCAGCCGCGTTCCTGTGATTTTACTGGCCTGCGGCAAATTCAAACAAACGTTTGTATTGGACCCGCCAAGTGGTGTAGATATAATGCGCGGCCAAGACAAAACGGTGTAGTCCGTCATTTGCCCAGCTACAGTTCCGCCGTTGCGTAGAACCGCTGCGAATGCCCCCGCGCACCCATAAGACAAAGCAACAGCACGAGCCTTGATGAGTAGGAGAGAACCAGTGGAACGCGAATACATGGAATTCGACGTGGTCATCGTCGGCGCAGGCCCGGCGGGCCTGTCCGCCGCCTGCCGCCTGAAGCAGAAGGCCGCCGAAGCCGGTAGCGAAATCAGCGTCTGCGTGGTGGAAAAAGGCTCTGAAGTCGGCGCCCACATCCTCTCCGGCGCGGTGTTCGAACCCCGCGCCCTGAACGAGCTGTTCCCTGACTGGAAAGCACTCGGCGCGCCGCTGAACACCGAAGTGAAGCGTGACGACATCTACGTGCTCAAGGATGCCGCCCGCTCGACCAAGGTGCCTGACCTGTTCGTGCCCAAGACCATGCACAACCAGGGCAACTACATCATTTCGCTGGGCAACCTGTGCCGCTGGCTGGCCCAGCAGGCCGAGAACCTGGGCGTGGAAATCTACCCGGGCTTTGCCGCGCAGGAAGCGCTGTTCGACGAGAACGGCGTGGTCCGCGGCATCGTCACCGGTGACCTGGGCGTTGACCGTGAAGGCAACCCGAAGGACGGCCTGTACACCCCGGGCATGGAACTGCGCGCCAAGTACACCCTGTTCGCCGAAGGCTGCCGTGGCCATATCGGCAAGCAGCTGATCAAACGCTTCAACCTCGACAGCGAGGCCGACGTCCAGCATTACGGCATCGGCCTGAAGGAAATCTGGGAAATCGACCCGGCCAAACACGAGCAGGGCCTGGTGGTACACACCGCCGGCTGGCCGCTGGACGTGATGGCCAAGGACAACACCGGTGGTTCGTTCCTCTACCACCTGGAAAACAACCAGGTGGTGGTTGGCCTGATCGTCGACCTGTCCTACGCCAACCCGTACCTGTCGCCGTTCGACGAGTTCCAGCGGCTGAAGCACCACCCGGTGATGAGCCAGTACCTCGAGGGCGGCAAGCGCATCAGTTATGGTGCCCGCGCCATCTGCAAGGGCGGCTTCAACTCGTTGCCGAAGATGGTCTTCAACGGCGGCGCGCTGATCGGCTGCGACCTGGGCACCCTGAACTTCGCCAAGATCAAGGGCAGCCACACCGCGATGAAATCCGGCATGCTGGCTGCCGAAGCGGTGGCCGACGCATTGATCGCCGGCAGCGAAGGCGGTGACCAGCTGAACGGCTACGTCAGCGCCTTCAAGGCCAGCTGGCTGTACGAAGAACTGTTCGCCAGCCGCAACTTCGGCCCGGCCATGCACAAGTTCGGCCCGCTGCTGGGTGCGGCGTTCAACTATGTGGACCAGAACTGGTTCGGCGGCAAGCTGCCGTTCACCCTGCACGACACCAAGCCGGACTACGCCTGCCTGAAGCTGGCGGCCGAGTCGCAGAAGATCGACTACCCGAAACCGGACGGCAAGCTCAGCTTCGACAAGCTCAGCTCGGTATTCCTCTCCAGCACCAACCACGAAGAGGAACAACCCTGCCACCTGAAACTGACCGACCCGAACGTGCCGATCGCCAGCAACCTGCCGCTGTACGACGAGCCGGCCCAGCGCTACTGCCCGGCGGGCGTGTACGAAGTGGTCACTCAGGAGGACGGCAGCAAGCGCTTCCAGATCAACGCGCAGAACTGCGTGCACTGCAAGACTTGCGACATCAAGGACCCGGCCCAGAACATCACCTGGGTCACTCCTGAAGGCGCTGGCGGGCCGAACTACCCGAACATGTAAGGCCCCTGCCCTTGCGCTGACAAAAGCCCCCGGTTCTCACGAGCCGGGGGCTTTTTGTTGCCTGCCAAGAGTCAGGCAGTACGCACTTCCTCGAAGAGCTCTGGGTGGCGGTCCAGCAGCTTGAGCAGTTTCACCAGCGCCACTGGCGGCGTGGTCTTGCCGTTTTCGTAACGAGAGAACGCATTGACCCCACCACCGAAAATTTCCCCTGCTTCACGCTGGTCGAGGTCGAACTTCCTGCGCATGGCTGCAATGAAGGCAGGATCAACAACGGCTCCATTGACTTGTCGCTCAAAGGCCGACATCAGGTCACTCATGCGCTGCGCCTCTCCCATGCCCAGTATCACCTCACCACAAGCAGGGCAGTAGTCGCCATAAACATCGGGAATAACGGTAGCTTCACCCTTGTAGCGATAAGGCATGTCCTTGGATTGCGCGACCAATTCCGCTCCTCCACACAGTGGGCATTTCATTTCATAGCTCCTTGAAAGACACGATGAGCAGGTCGTCAACCACCATCAACTTGAGGTAAACCCTTCCTACAGCGGTCTGGGGACGATAGACGTCCTGCCAGACTCGATGATTGTTGTAGGTCGTCATGCTCTTGTGAAAGTCGCCTGGCGTTAGCTCGCGAACAATGTTCAGCATGGCGAAAGGCTCGATCCCAAGTGCCCGCGCACCCTGCGTGGCTACCCCGGTAGTACGCACTTTGCCTAGACTCAAGCGCCTTCACCCGCTCCAGCGGGCAATGAGGCGTTCTCTTTTCCATGAGAAATTAACCTTCCAGGTTAAATTTGGCTAATTGGTTATTCCAATAACCCCCGCCCGGAAGTCTGCCTCAACGCCCTACAGCCGTTACCGGCTCATTTGTCACCACACATGATCGGCATCGGCTCCGCCGCAAATGCCAATGGCTCACGACGCCCGAAATACAACGCTGTCAGCAGCCCGACCGTGCCCATGATCAGACAAAAGCCGACACACACCCACGGGCTCCACGGCATCAGCGCGATCAGCGCCAGCGGTGTGGTGCTGGCCCACAATGCGTAGGCCACGTTGTAGGTAAAGGAAATGCCCGACACGCGGATTTCGGCCGGGAACAGTCCGACCATCACCGACGGCACCACCCCCACCACGCCGCAGGACAGGCCCGCCAGCGCATAGGCCAGCCAGGTCATGCCCCACTGCCCCACCAGGCTGGCGTACAACGCGCCGATGCCCAGCGGCAGCAGCAGGCTGTAGAGCATCAGCGCGCGCCAGGCGCCCACCCGGTCGACCAGCAACCCGGCCAGCACGCAACCGATATTGAGGAAGACGATGCCCACGCTGCTCAGGGCGAAGGTATGCCCCGCCGTCATGCCGAAGCGCTGCTGCATCACCGTCGGGGTAATCACCACCAGCACCACCACGGCGGACGTCAGCACACAGGTCAGCAGCGCCGCCGGGATCAACGCACGGCGGTGTTCGCCCAGCACCCGTCGCAGCGGGAAGCTCACTGGCTGCTCCTGACGCGCGCGCAGGGCAAGAAACACCGGTGTTTCACTGAGCCAGCGGCGCAGCCACACGCCGATCACACCAAACACCCCACCCAGCAGGAACGGGTAGCGCCAGGCGTAGTCGAGAATCTCCTGCGGGGTGAACAGCTGCGCCAGCAAGGTCGCGGTGAGCGCCCCCAGCAGGTAGCCGAAGGTCAGCCCGGCCTGCAGGAAACCCAGGGCGTAGCCGCGCCGCCCGGCTGGCGCATGCTCGGCGACGAAGGTCCAGGCACTCGGCACCTCGCCACCCACCGCCGCGCCCTGCAGGATGCGCAGGGCCAGCAGGATCAGCGGCGCGGCATAGCCGATGTCGGCGTAGGTCGGCATCACCCCGATCAACAGGCACGGCAGCGCCATCATCAGGATGCTCAGGCTGAAGACCCGCTTGCGTCCCAGGTGGTCGGCGAAGTGCGCCATAAGGATGCCGCCCAGCGGCCGCGCCAGGTAACCGGTGACGAAGATCCCGAAGCTCTGCAACAGGCGCAGCCATTCGGGCATCTCGGGCGGGAAGAACAGTTGGCTGAGGGTCAGCGCAAAGAACACGAAGATGATGAAGTCGTAGATTTCCAGCGCGCCGCCCAGCGCCGCCAGGCCCAGGGTCCGGTGGTCGCCGCGGCTGAACCGGGGCGGGCGAGCGGTATCGATGGCAGTCATGGCAGGGTCCGCAAATCGGCAAAGGGCAAGAGGATAGCAAATAGCTGCCCCCTTGCCCCGCCTGCGCGGCTTTAGCGGTTGAACATGCTGTTGACGAAATTGGCCCTGGGCCGTGGCCGCGCCGTGGCAGCCGGCAGGGTGCCCGGCAGCGGCAGCTTGCCGACCAGCAGCGGCGTATCGATGATCGCCATGAACGCCTCCAGCGCCTCGTTATCGGGCACCTGGGGCAGGCTCAGGCTGACGGCCTGGCGCTCGGTCTGCGGCACCGAGGGCACTTGCAACTGGGTCGAGTGGTAAAGCAGGGCGTGCTGGATCTGCGTGCTGACGCGGCAGAAGCGCACCAGGTCGACCCCGGCACGGCTGGCCAGCTCGATGTTGCCCAACAGCAGGTGGAAAGGCTGCAAGGCACTCAACACCAGGCGCTGCAGCTCCTCGAAGCTGTCCACTGGCGCTATCCGGTAGTAACCCAGGCCGTTGAGCAGCCGCTCCAGTTGCAGGCGCTGGCACGGGTGTGCGTCGGCGATGAGGATGCGCAGGGTCTTGTTGGCCATGGTCGGACCTGGGCAGTTGGGTAATGGGTACGCTCCATGACCATACTGCGCCAGTGACGGCTGCTGCCAAGGCTACGCCTGGCAGGGGTCTTCTTTGATAGAAGTCGGGAAAACCGCGGAAATCAAGTGAGCGACTGACGGAATTTGCATTTGCCTTCAACCCGGCGATCAGGACTCCCACTCGCGCATGCGCACCCGACAGTGCTTCATGGCATTGACGATGTGCTTTTCCACCACGCTGCGGGAAATTCCCAGATGCTCGGCAATCTGCTGGTGGGACAGGCCATCGAGCTTGCGCAGCAGGAAGCTGTCGCGGCAGACCTTGCTCAGCTCGTCCAGGGCGCGCTGCATCAGTGCCAGGCGCTGATCGAGCTGCATGTCGTGGGTCGGCGCCGGGGTATGCCAGCGCTCGTCGCTGTCCAGTACCTCCAGCGGCTCGGCCTGGCGCACCTGATGCCGACGGTGGCGGTCGACCACCAGATTGAGCGCGGTGCGGTAAAGAAAGGCACGCGGGTGCTCGATGCGCTCGCCGTCGGTGCGCTCCAGCACCCGCAGGTAGGCATCGTGTGCCACGTCTTCGGCGGCCTGACGATTGCCCAGGCGCGCGCAAAGGAAACCCACCAGTTCGCGATAGTAATGTTCCACGACGTTACCTGAGATCGTCCTGCCAGCCTATGCCAGAAAGCCTTTTCAGGCAGCAACGCGGGACCGAGTGATGTCAGCGTGCGATCTTACAAATTATAATTATTCTCAGCAACAAGGCGCATGGAGCAACACCGTCCCTCCCACAGGTATGCGCTCTTCTGTGGGAGCGGGCATGCCCGCGAAGAATTCAACGCGGTGCATGGCACCGGCTGCGCCGGTGTTCGCGGGCACGCCCGCTCCCACAGAGATCGCGCCAATCTTCCTACGCTAAATCCCCCCCTGCCGCTTTCGTCTATCTGGCACCCCCTCGGCTGGATGTCTGCATGAGACCTTTAACCAACACCCGTCGCCGGCTCCTGCTCACCGGCCTGGGCCTGCTCGGCCTGGGCAGCCTGCTGGCCTGGAAGGCCCTGCCCTACGGCGCACAGCCGCTCAGCACGGTCGCCGTGACCCGCGCCGACATCGAAAGCAGCGTCACCGCACTGGGTACCCTGCAACCGCGTCGCTACGTGGACGTTGGTGCCCAGGCGTCGGGGCAGATCCACACCCTGCACGTGGAGGTCGGCGACACGGTGCGCAAAGGCCAGTTGCTGGTCGAGATCGACCCGTCGACCCAGCAGGCCCGGCTGGATGCCGGCCGCTATTCGATCGACAACCTCAAGGCCCAGCTGGCCGAACAACGCGCGCAGTTCCAACTGGCCCGGCAGCAGCTCAAACGCCAACGCGACCTGGCCGCCGCCGGTGCCACCCGCGACGAGGACGTACAAACGGCTGCCGCACAGTTGAAGGTCACACAGGCGCGCATCGACATGTTCCAGGCCCAGATCCGTCAGGCCCAGGCCAGCCTGCGCAGCGACGAGGCCGAGCTGGGCTACACGCGCATCTACGCGCCGATGGACGGCACGGTAGTGGCGGTCGATGCGCGTGAGGGGCAAACCCTCAATGCCCAGCAGCAGACCCCGTTGATCCTGCGCATCGCCAAGCTTTCGCCAATGACCGTGTGGGCCCAGGTGTCCGAGGCCGACATCGGCAAGGTCAGGCCGGGCATGACCGCCTACTTCACCACGCTGGCCGGCGGCAAGCGCCGCTGGACCAGCACCGTGCGGCAAGTGCTGCCGATCCCGCCCAAGCCACTGGAGCAGGCCAGCCAGGGCGGCGGCAGCCCGGCCAGCGTCAGCAATGGCAGTGCCGGCAGCCAGGTCGTGCAGTACAGCGTGCTGCTCGATGTTGACAACCCCGACGGCGCGCTGATGGCCGAGATGACCACACAGGTGTTCTTCGTCGCCGGCAAAGCCAGCCAGGTGCTGACCGTACCACTGGCCGCGCTGGACGACAGCGATGGCCTGCGCCTGGCGCATGTGCTGACCCGCGACGGCAAGGTGGAACAGCGCCAGGTGCGCACCGGACTCAGTGACCGCCTGCGGGTGCAAGTGCTGGACGGCCTCAACGAAGGCGAACGCCTGGTGATCGGCGCCCCTGGCGTCAGCGGAGGTTGAATGAGCACGCCCCTGATCGAGCTGGTCGACATCCGTAAATCCTACGGCGGCGTCGAAACGCCCAAGGTCGATATCCTGCATGGCATCAACCTGTGCATCCATCCCGGCGAGTTCGTCGCCATCGTCGGTGCCTCCGGCTCCGGCAAGTCGACCTTGATGAATATCCTCGGCTGCCTCGACCGCCCCACGTCCGGCAGTTACCGCTTTGCCGGCAAGGATGTGGCCGAGCTGGGCAGCGACGAACTGGCCTGGCTGCGCCGCGAGGCGTTTGGCTTCGTGTTCCAGGGCTACCACCTGATCCCCTCGGGTTCGGCCCAGGAAAACGTCGAAATGCCGGCCATCTATGCCGGCATCGCTGCCAGCGAACGCCACGCCCGCGCCAGCGCCCTGCTCGGCCGCCTGGGCCTGGCCAGCCGCACCGGCAACCGCCCGCACCAGTTGTCTGGCGGCCAGCAGCAACGGGTGTCGATTGCCCGGGCCTTGATGAACGGCGGCCATATCATCCTCGCCGACGAACCCACCGGCGCCCTCGACAGCCACAGCGGCACCGAAGTTATGGCGTTGCTCGACGAGCTGGCCAGCCAGGGCCATGTGATCATCCTGATCACCCATGACCGCAACGTCGCGGCGCGGGCGCAGCGCGTGATCGAAATCCGTGACGGCCTGATCATCAGCGATTCGGCCGGCGAAAAGCCCACGGTCGAGCACGGCCGCGGGCTGCAGGCCGATCAGCTGCGCCAGCGCCTGGACCGTGGCGCGACCTTGCACGGGGCGTGGAAAGGCGAATTGCTCGAAGCCCTGCAGGCAGCCTGGCGGGTGATGTGGGTCAACCGCTTCCGCACCGCCCTGACCCTGCTGGGCATCGTCATCGGCGTGGCCTCGGTGGTGGTGATGCTGGCCGTGGGCGAAGGCAGCAAGCGCCAGGTCATGGCGCAGATGGCCGCCTTCGGCTCGAACATCCTCTACCTCAACGGCAAGCCGGCAAGCCTTGGCGAACAGGCCGGCACCATCACCCTCGACGATGTCGCTGCCATCGGCCAACTGCCGCAGGTCAAGCACGTGATGCCGGTGATCGGCGAAAAGATGATGGTGCGCCATGGCAACAACAGCCAGCGGTTCTACGTGGGTGGCAACAACACCGGGTTCCCGGAGATTTTCAACTGGCCTGCGGTGCAAGGCAGTTTCTACACCGCTGCCGATGAAGCCAACGCTGCCGCGGTGGCGGTGATCGGCCAGAAGGTGCGGGAAAAGATGCTCGACCCTGGCCGCGACCCTGTGGGGCAGTACCTGCTGATTGGCAATGTGCCGTTCCAGGTGGTCGGCATTCTGGCCGCCAAGGGCGCCAGCTCTGGCGACCAGGACAGCGACGGGCGCATCGTGGTGCCCTACTCCGCTGCAGCCATCCGCCTGTTCGGCCAGCGCGACCCGGACTACATCGCCGTTGCCGCCCTCGACTCCACGCGAGTCAACGAAGCCGAAGCGGCCATCGACAAGCTGCTGCGCCAGCGCCACAACGGCCGCCAGGACTTCGAGCTGACCAATGACGCGGCGCTGATCCAGGCCGAGGCGCGCACGCAGAACAGCCTGGCGCTGATGCTGGGGGCGATCGCCGCGATTTCGCTGCTGGTGGGTGGCATTGGCGTGATGAACATCATGTTGATGACCGTGCGCGAGCGCACCCGTGAAATCGGTATCCGCATGGCCACCGGCGCGCGCCAGCGCGACATCCTGCGGCAATTCCTCAGCGAGGCGGTGATGCTGTCGATGGTCGGCGGCCTGGCCGGCATCGCCCTGGCCCTGGCCATCGGTGGCGGCCTGATGCTGGCCGAAGTGGCGGTGGCCTTTGCCCTGCCCGCCATGCTCGGCGCCTTCGCCTGCGCCGTCGTCACCGGCATCGTGTTCGGTTTCATGCCCGCGCGCAAGGCCGCCCGCCTCGACCCGGTCAAAGCCCTTACCAGCGAATAAACCATGACTCTGCCAAGCCGCATCAGCCTGTTGACCTTATGCGTATGCCTCGCCGCCTGCAGCACGCCGCCCACCCCCGCCAGCGGCATTGCCACGCCCCCCGCCTGGCAAGGCGAGCTCGCAACACCCTCGGCACAATGGCCATCGGCACAGTGGTGGCAAGCCTTCGCCAGCCGCGAGCTCGACCGCCTGGTGCAACACGCCCTGCACAATGCCCATGACCTGGCCGCCGCCACGGCGCGGGTGCGCCAGGCCCAGGCCCGCGCGGTCATTGCCGGCGCACCGCTGCTGCCGGAGCTGACGCTGGGCCTGGACGGCAGCCGCCAGCGTCTGCTGCACGGTGACGGCAACGACCAGCTGGATGTCAGCCGCAACGAACCCACCAGTACCTCGTTCGACATGCAACTCAGCGCCCGCTACGAAATCGACTTCTGGGGCGGCCTGCGGGCGACCCGCGACAGCGCTCTGCGCAGCCTGGATGCCAGCCGCTTCGACCGCCAGACCGTGGCGCTGACCCTGGTCAGCGCGGTGGCCGACAGTTACCTGCAAGGCCTGGCACTGCAGGAGCAGTTGCGCATTGCCCGCCTCAACCTGCGCAATGCCCAGGATGTGCTGGGCCTGGTCGAGGCACGCCAGCGCAGCGGTTCCGCCACGCGCCTGGAACTGGCCCAGCAGCGCAGCCTGGTGGCCGCGCAGCAACGCCAGTTGCCGTTACTGGAACAGAAGTGGCAAGACAGCCGGGTCACCCTGGCGACCCTGCTCGGCGAACCGGTGCAGGCGCTACCCGCCAGCCAGGAGGCGATCATCGCCCTGCAATGGCCCGCCATAGGCAGCGGCGTGCCCAGCGAACTGCTCACCCGCCGCCCGGACATTGCCGCGGCTGAAGCACGCCTGGCCGCCGCCAGCGCCAACGTGCAGGTCGCCCGCGCCGCCATGCTGCCCAAGCTCACCCTCGGGGCCAACCTGGGGGCTGGCGCCAATACCTTCGCCCACTTGTTCGACAGCGCCTACTACACCCTCACCAGCGGCCTGGTCGCGCCGGTGTTCAACAACGGCCGGCTGCGTGCCGCGCGTGAACTGGCCGAGGCTGAGCAGGCAGAGTTGCTGGAGGCCTACCGCAGCAGCATCCTGGCCGGTTTTGCCGATGTCGAAAAAGCCCTCAATGCGATCCAGGGCGTGGATCGTCAGCGGCAGTGGCAGGATGAAGAGGTGGCGCAGGCGCGGCTGGCGTTCGACCTGGCGCAGCAGCGCTATGGCGCGGGAGCGGAGACGCTGTTGAACGTGCTGGAGACCCAGCGCACCTTGTATGTGGCGCAGGACCAGCAGGCGCAACTGCGCCTGGCCAGGTTGCAGGGGAGCGTGGCGTTGTACAAGGCCTTGGGGGGTGGGTGGCAGGTCGGGCAGTAAACCGTGTTGTCTTCTGGGGCTGCTGCGCAGCCCATCGCGACGCAAGGCCGCTCCCACAGGTAGAGCTTCTCATGTGGGAGCGGCCTTGTGTCGCGAAAGGGGCGCAGAGCGCCCCCAGTCAAAGCGAGCGCTGCGCCACCTTCAGGTTGCGCGCATACCATGGCCTCTGTGGCACCTTGGGCCGCAGCCTGTCGAGCAGGTCGTCATCGCTGTAGATGATGCGCAACGCCAGCTTCATGGTCTCCGGGTCCATCTCTACACTGCGCCCGGGCCGCAAACCCGGCACGGTCGAACAACCATGGGTATCCGGCCCCAGCCACGGGTCCGCCACCTGCACCCAGCGCCCTGGCGCAAACCATGGCACGCCATTGACTTCCAGTCGCCGTACCTCGCCCGGATGCAGCCGCTCATGGGCATGGAACCAGTCCTCGATACGGTCGTCGATCCAACCGTGAAAGTGCCAGAACACCGGGTTCACATGGGATGAAAACGGGTCACCGAGAAAATCGTTCTGCTCGGCGAACCAGCGTTCGGCAAAATCATCCGGCGTGCGCGCCGTCGGCACCGGCATGCCGTTGGACGGGTCGCGCGGCACCGATGCCCAGCGCATGTGCAGCCAGTCGTGCAGGCCCAGCTCCACCTCGGAACCGAACTGGCCCAGGGTCAGGGTGCTCAGGTACTCCGGGTCGGTGTAGCGTGACTCCCAGACCTGGAAGTTGCCATGGAAGGTATCCGGTGTCTTGATGTCGCGCACCCACTGGGTGTATTCCGCATCACCGCTGGCCAGCCAGGTGGGCGGCAGGGCATTGCCGTCATGGTTGTCGAAGTAACGGGCGAACCCGGCGCGGTCGCGCTCCAGTTCCGGCTGCGGCAGCGGGAAGCACGGCCATGACGGCAAGTCCTGCAGGGCACGGGCACTGCCAAGCATGTGCCGGTGCATGAAGAAAAAGTCCTCGCCCGAGCCGTTGCGGTCCTTGTGCCGGCCCCGCGCGTCACGCTCGCGGTCACGCGGCCCGGGCTGCCAGCCCAGGCCACGCAGGGCGGCCTGCTTGTCCTTGCCCAGCTTGTGCCATTTGTCCCTCGACGCGTGCCACAGCTGGTGGAACAGACGATGCTCCGGGGCTGTCAGCCAGGCCAGCAGTTGCGGGTTCAGCGGGGTACGCTCGCGCGCCTCGGGGAAGGTGCGCTTCAAGGCCAGGAACTGGTTATCCTCCACCGGCAATGCCAGCGCGCGGTCCAGGCGTGCAATGCGCCCGTTCAGGGTCGCCGGCCCGGCGTTGCCGAACCGGCCCCAGACCTCGTCGAGCACGATCCGGCATTCATAGCGGGCCCGGGCCGAAAACAGGCGCCAGCGCAGGGTACCCGGTTTGTCCGCCAACAGGTCGCCTACCACGCGGTAGCGCGGCTCTTCCTGCCCACGCAGGCGCTCGGGGGTATCCAGGTAACCGCGCAGGGCGCGCCCGCTGGTTGCCACATCCAGGAACAGCTCCAGTTCACCGGCGGGAAGGCCGACCAACCCCGCATCCTTGCCCTGCAGGGTCAACCGCCAGATGCCGCGCAGTGTATCGCCCAGCTGCTGCAGGCGGGTATCGGCCAACTCGACGACGGCCTCGCCCGGGGTTTCCGGGAATTCCTCGGCGGCACGCTGGCGCTGCACATACAGCGCCCCCAGCGCACCGGGCACCACCACACCCGTCAGTGCCACACCGGCGATGAAACCGCGTCGGGAAATCGTCATTGCATACCTGTGCATTCATTGCGGCCATGGAGCACGGCCCGTCCAAGGCTAGAACGTTGCACGGCAGATGAAATTTAACGGCGCTCCGGCTGCATCCGGGGCTGCTGCGCAGCCCAATCGCCGGCAAGCCAGCTCCCACAGGTACAGCGTGAACCTCGGGTCTGCGCCGTCCCCTGTGGGAGCGGGCAAGCCCGCGAAGCAGACGACGCGGTGGCTGGCACCGGCTGCGCCGGTGTTCGCGGCGGTTCGACGCCTCGACATGCCCGCTCCCACAGGGTGGCGCATGACTTGAGGCCGACACCGTCGAGGTGGGAGCTGGCTTGCCGGCGATTGGGCCGCATGGCGGCCCCCGACAAGCGCTAAATTTCCCAAGCGTGAGCTCGTTCACTGCAGGTAGCGGCGGCCTCTGTGCCCATCCCTCGACGGTGAACCTACTGAGACCAAGATGACGACTCCACGCTGGAAGAAAGCCCTGTTTATCAGCCTGGCCGCGGCGGTTGCCGCTGGCGCCGGGTTCGCCGCCTGGCACTACTTCGCCACACCTGCCGGCTATTCCAGGGAGGTGACCCGCCAGGCCAACGACCTGCAGGAACGCATCCTCTCGTTTGACAGCCACGTCACCCTGCCACTGACCTTCGGCACCGAGGGCAGCGAGGCCGACAAGGATGGCGATGGCCGCTTCGACCTGGCCAAGGCCGCACGCGGACGTTTGTCCGGTGCCGCCCTGACCATTTTCGCCTGGCCAGAATCCTGGACCGGTGACGGTGGCCCGCACCGCCCCACCCCAGGCTTCGTCGAGGCCGCTCGCCACACCCAGGAAGTGCGCTACAACGCCATCACCGCAATGGTTCGCGACTTCCCGCAGCAAGTGGGTATTGCCTACACCCCGCAAGACATGCGGCGCCTGCACGGTGAAGGCAAGTTCGCGGTGTTCCTCAGCATGCTCAACGCCTATGCGCTGGGCGATGACATCGATCAGCTCGACCGCTGGGCCGCGCGCGGCGTGCGCATGTTCGGCTTCAGTTACGTGGGCAACAACAGTTGGGCCGACTCCTCGCGCCCGCTGCCGTTCTTCAATGACACCGCCGATGCCCTGGACGGCCTGTCGCCGGTCGGCCAGCGCGCCGTGCAGCGCCTGAACGACCTGGGGGTCATCATCGATGTATCGCAAATGTCCAGCAAGGCGCTGGCCCAGACCATCGCCCTCAGCCGCGCACCGGTGGTGGCCTCGCACTCGGCGCCACGGGCGATGGTGGATATCAGGCGCAACCTCTCCGACAAGGAGCTGCAGTTGATCAAGGGCAGCGGCGGCGTGATCCAGCTGGTGGCCTTCTCCACTTACCTCAAGCCCTTGAGCAGCAAGACCCAGGACAAACTCAACGCCCTGCGCGCCCGCTACGACCTGCCGCCGCTGGCTACCCTCGACTACGCACTGATGCCCGGTGACCCGGTGATCGCCGGCTGGCCCGAACAGAAGGTCGGCCAATACGCCAACGCGCTGTACGGCATTCTCGAGGAAGAACCGCCGGCCACGCTCAAGGACTATGGCGACGCCATCGACTACACCGTGCGCAAGGTCGGCATCGACCATGTCGGCCTGAGCTCGGACTTCAACGAAGGCGGCGGCATCGACGGTTGGCAGAACGCCAGTGAAGCACGCAACGTCACCGCCGAACTGATCAGCCGCGGCTACTCCGAAGCAGATATCGCCAAACTCTGGGGCGGCAACTTCCTGCGGGTGTGGGAGCAGGTGCAGCGCGCCGCGCAACCTGTCGCCACCTCATCCCCCTGACCCTTGCGAGCCATTTGATGAACGATCGTCGCACCTTTCTCAAGCAGGCCGGCCTGCTTGCCGCCGCCCTGCCCCTTACAGGCCCACTGCTGCCGGCCGCCCAAGCGGCAACTGCACCGCCTGTGAACGCCAGCGACTGGGCCGCGTTTCGCAACCTGTTCGAGCTTGACCCGGCGTACGCTCACTTTGCCAACTTCCTGATCACCTCGCACCCACGGCCCGTGCGCGAAGCCATCGAGGCGCTGCGTGCCCGCCTCGACCGCCACCCGGCCCGCATGGTCGACTGGGACAGCCAGTCGGAGTGGAAACACGAAGCCGCCGTGCGTGAATGGGCCGCCCGCTACCTCGAAGTGACACCCCGGCAAATCGCCCTGACCGGCAGCACCACCGAAGGCCTGGGGCTGATCTATGGCGGGTTGAAGATGGCCCCGGGGCAGGAAATTCTCACCACCGTGCACGAGCATTCGGCCGCCCGCCATACCATGGGTTTTCGCACCACGCGCGATGGCACACCGGTGCACCGGTTGCGCCTGTTCGACGACCCCGCCAAGGTCAACAGCGACCAGGTGCTGGCTACCATCGCCGCGGCCATCGGGCCAAAAACCCGGGTGCTGGGCATGACCTGGGTGCACTCGGGCAGTGGCGTGAAACTGCCCGTGGGCGAGATCGGCGCGCTGGTGCGCGAGGTCAATCGCCAACGTGACGAGCACGACCAGATCATCTACGTGATCGATGCTGTGCATGGCTTCGGCGTCGAAGACATGCGCTTTGCCGACCTCAACTGCGACTACTTCATCGCCGGCACCCACAAGTGGATGTTCGGGCCACGGGGTACCGGGATCATCTGCGCGGCGTCCGCCGAAATGAAGCAGCTGAACCCGACCATTGCCACGTTTTCCGAGAATGAGGATTTTGCCACGGTGATGACACCCGGGGGCTACCACGCGTTCGAGCACCGCTGGGCCTTGGGCAAGGCGTTCGAGCTGCACCTGCAGCTGGGCAAGGCGGCGGTGCAGGCGCGGATTCATGGGCTCAATGATTACCTCAGGCAGCGGCTTGAGGCATTGCCAGGGATAGAGTTGGTGACACCGCGCAGTGCGCAATATTCGGCGGGGTTCACCTTCTTCCGGGTCACCGGGCAGGATGCCGACGAGATTGCCCGGTACCTCAACAGCCAGCGCATCGTGGTCGATGCGGTGTCGCGGGATGTCGGGCCGGTGGTGCGCACGGCGCCCGGGTTGTTGAATACCGAGGCAGAGATCGAGCGATTGGTCGATGTGTTGAAGAAGCACGTTCGTGGTTGAGAACCGGGGGCCGCTTTGCGGCCCATCGCGACACAAGGCCGCTCCCACATGGTTCGGTGGGCGCAGTGCTTTTGTGGGAGCGGCCTTGTGTCGCGAAAGGGGCGCAACGCGCCCCCGGCGAGCTCAAGTCAGGACTGGCCGCCGACCCGCTTCAACCACTCCCCGACATCCCGGTAAATCCCGTCCACCTGCCCAACGATCCCCGACATGCGCAAGAAGTCATGGGTCAACCCCTCCACCCGGGCAAAGGTCACCGCCGTCCCGCCCGCCACCAGCCAGTCACGATAGGCCATGCCTTCATCATGCAACGGGTCATACTCGGCCACGAACAGGTACGCCGGCGCCAAAGGCTCGCGCAGCGTCGACAGCAAAGGCGACACCCGCCAGTCCAGGCGCTGCTCGCGCTGCGGCGCATAGTGCTGGTAGAACCACTCCAGGGTAGGCGTCTCCAGCAGGTAACCCTCGGCATGCTCGCGATGGGACTCACGCTGGCAGGAGATATCGGTCACCGGGTAGAACAGCAACTGCGCCAGCGGCTTGAACGCCAGCGCCTCAGGCTGTTCCACCGCAGTAATGGCCAGCACCGCCGCCAGGCTGGCGCCCACACTGTCGCCCGCCAGCACTATCCGGCGGTTGTCCAGGCCCAGCGCCACCGCGTGCTCAGCCAGCCAGTTGGCGGCGTCCAGCACATCGTGCAAGGCCATCGGGAACTGCTGCTCCGGTGCCAACCGGTAGTCCGCCGCCAGCACCGCGAACTCGCCCAGGGCCGCCAGGCGGCGGCACACCGAGTCATGCGAATCGAGGCTGCCGACCACGTAGCCGCCGCCATGCAGGTACAGGATCACGGGCTGCAAGGCAGCCCCGGCATCGCCCCGGCGGTACAGACGAGCAGCCAGGCGGGCACCGTCGCGCGCGGTAATCTGCAACTCACTGGCCATGACGTTGCCGGGCGGGCTCGGGTCGAGCACCTGCGAGCTGCCTTCGAACTCGGCGCGGGCCTGGGCCACGTCCATCGCGTGCATGGGCAAGCTCCTGCCCGTTAGCCGGCCAAATTCGACCAGTTCCAGAAATGCCGCCAGATCAGGGTGCAGTGCCATAGGGGTTCCTTGGGTGAAATGTAACTCGAGCCTCCCTACGGGACGTAGCAGCATGGCGAAAAATTACCCGTCCGTGCGGCTAAATCATTGGTGCGGGCACTCGTCATTCCTGCACAACGAAAGACCGCCAGAGGCATACCGTGGACCTTCAGAGCATCCTCAGCAAACTGTTCGCCAACGCCCATGCCGTCGGCATCGAAGGCGTTTTCCAGTTCGTCTTCGCCCAGGACCGGGCCTTCTGGTCGGAGGTGGGCAACAGCAGCCGCACCGGTGCCGGCCGGCACAGCGCCCCGGACGTCACCATCGAAGTGGCCGAGCGTGACTTCATCTGCATCATGGGCGGCACCGCCAACGTCGAAGAACTGTTCGCCAGCGCCCGCCTGAAGATCAGCGGCAACATGGGCCTGGCCACCCTGCTGCCGCAGATCATCAGCAACGCCCGCCGCGGTGCGCCGGCGACCAAGGCCTCGATGAACCAACGCTACCCGACACCGGCACGCTTGAGCGAACGGGTGTCGGCCGCGCAACCGGCACAGCGCGAGGTGGCACGCATTGCCCGCGCCGACATGCCGCTGGCGCGCTTCCAGCGCGAATACCTGGAGCACGGGGCGCCGGTGGTCATCAGTGATGCCCTGCAGGACTGGCCGCTGTTCACCATGGGCCGCGAAGCTTCGCTGGAGCATTTCGCCGAACTGCAGGGCATCACACGGCACGGCGACTACGTGAAGAAAACCTTTTCCACTGACCGCGACTTCCGCTCCACCTCGATGGCCGACTTCATCGCCTCGCTCGACACCCCTGCCAAACCCGGCGAAACCCCGCCCTACATGGGCAACAACATCGTGCCGGAAAAGCTGCTGACGCTGATTCGCTACCCGCAGTACTTCGCCCGCAAGAAGTTCATTGCACCGCGTATCTGGATCGGCCCCAAGGGCACACTGACGCCACTGCACCGCGACGACACCGACAACCTGTTCGCGCAGGTATGGGGGCAGAAATCGTTCATTCTCGCCGCGCCGCACCATCGCCCGGCCCTGGGCACCTGGTCGACCAGCCCCAAGGGTGGCCTGGACGGCTGCGACTTCAACCCCGACGCCCCGGACTACCAGCGTTTCCCGGCGGCGCGCGAAGTGCCGTTCCTGCGCGTGGTGCTGCAGGCCGGTGACCTGCTGTTCCTGCCTGAAGGGTGGTTCCACCAGGTGGAGTCTGTGACCACCTCGCTGTCGGTGAACTTCTGGGTGAACTCCGGACGCGGCTGGTAGCCGGGAGTATCAGGGGCCGCTTTGCGCCCCTATCGCCGTCCAGCCAGCTCCCACAGGGTACAGCGTAATCTCGAAGCCAGCACGGTACCTGTGGGAGCGGGCGTGCCCGCGAACACCGGCGCAGCCGGTGCCAGTCACTGAGCAAGGGCCGCGTCGCGGCCCTATCCCTTCAGCTCATTCTTCTGGACATCCCAAGCTCCATATCATCAATCAACGCTTTTGCCATCTCACTGAGAATTCGTGCAGCACTTGATCACATTCTTCGACACCCGGAGGATCTTGAAGTGAGAGATTGGGTGGGTCGAGTTGGAGAAGGGCTGAGGCGGGTGGATCAGGTACGAGCTTTTTCATGATGGAGCTCCCTTGAACGGACCAGGAACTGCCGCCCTCTTCGTCTCAAGGATTGGGTGGCAGTCGTGCACGGTTTGAGACCCGGGACACATGAATACCGGCCAGGCCAAAGCCTGCCCGCGCACGACCGCCATGAAGCGGTGCCAACACATGTAGTCCGGGGGTCTCAAGCCCGGTCACCTGGAAAGGCGACCCAAGGACGTTATCCCAGGAGGACTTCCCCGCCTATGTGGCGGCTTCTGACTGGCGTGTAGGATAATTCGCCACGTGAGGTGAACTGAAGCAATTGGCTTCAGGTTCAGAAATTTCTTACAGGCAGATGGCCCTGGCGAGGGCTGCGCCCTCGATCGCAGGCAAGCCAGCTCCCACAGGGACTGCGCCGACCGGAAGGCTTGCGCCAACTTGTGGGAGCCGGCTTGCCGGCGATAGGGCCGCGCAGCGGCCCCGGCAATCGGTCAGACCGACGCAATCAACGCCTCGGCAAACCGCTGCGCCACCTCATCGATCTGCTCGCCACTGATGATCAACGGCGGCAGGAAGCGCACCACCGCCCCATGCCGCCCACCCAGTTCCAGGATCAGGCCACGCCTGAGGCACTCGCGCTGCACCTTCGCCGCCAGCTCGCGGTTGGCTGCCGGATGCCCAAGTGCGTCCCGCTGCCCTTGCGGGTCCACCAGCTCCACCCCGAGCATCAGCCCACGCCCGCGAACATCACCCAACTGCGGATAATCCCGCTGCAACTGCTGCAGGTGCTGGCGCAGGCGCTGCCCCATGGCCTCGGCATGCTCTGCCAGGCGATGCTCGACCAGGTAACCGATCACTGCCGAGCCCGCCGCCATGGCCATCTGGTTACCACGGAAAGTACCGGCGTGGGCGCCCGGCTTCCAGGTGTCCAGCCAGTCGCGGTACACCACCACCGCCAGCGGCAGGCTGCCGCCAATGGCCTTGGACAGGGTGACCACGTCCGGAACGATGCCGGCATGCTCGAAGGCGAACATGCGCCCGGTGCGGGCAAAACCGCTCTGGATCTCATCGACGATCAACGCCACGCCGGCCTGCTCGGTGATACGGCGTACGCCCCTGAGCCACTCGATATCGGCCGGGATCACCCCGCCCTCGCCCTGCACCACTTCCAGAATGACCGCCGCCGGCAGCGGCACGCCGCTTTCCGGGTCGAGCAGCAGGTTTTCCAGATAATGCAGGTTGGCCTTGACCCCGGCTTCGCCGCCCAAACCGAATGGGCAACGGTAGTCGTAGGGGTACGGCATGAACTGCACACCGTTGCCAAGCAAAGCGCCCAGCGGCTGCTTCGGCCCATGGCTGCCCATCAGGCTCAGCGCACCCTGGCTCATGCCATGGTAGGCACCCTGGAAGGCCAGCACGGTGCTGCGGCCGGTTGCGGTGCGCACCAGCTTCAGCGCGGCTTCCACCGCATCGGTACCGGTCGGGCCGCAGAACTGCACCTTGGCTTCACGGCGCAACGCCTCGGGCAGCACGCCGAACAGGTCCTGGACGAAGCGGTCCTTGACCGGCGTGGTCAGGTCCAGCGTGTGAAGGGGCAGCTCATCGGCCAGTACCCGCTGGATCGCCTCGACCACCACCGGGTGGTTGTGGCCCAGCGCCAGGGTGCCGGCGCCGGCCAGGCAATCGATGAACTGCCGGCCTTCGACATCTTCCACATGGATACCCCGGGCGCGCTTGAGCGCCAGCGGGATGCGGCGCGGGTAGCTGCGGGCATTGGACTCCTGTTGCTGCTGGCGTTGCAGCAAGGGTGAATCGGTGAACTCGTACAAGGCACGCGGCGCGCTGGCCGACGGAACCTGGGCAAGGCAGGCAGCAGTGGACATGGGTGATTCCTCGCAAGCAAGCGAAAGTGCGGGTGTTCGTCGCTTGAAAAACGCTTGAGTGCGGGGAGGATTTAGCAGTTGTTACTGTATTTTACTCTGCCTGTGCCGGCCCTTTCGCGGGCTTGCCCGCTCCCACAGGGATCGCATGCATCCCATGACCCTGTGCAGTACCTGTGGGAGCGGGCGAGCCCGCGAAGGGCCCGGCACATACAGTGAAGATCAGCTGGCCGAGCGCGCCGGTACTTGCAGGAGCACCCGCAACCCATCACTGCGGCTGTCGAACTTCAGGCTGCCGGCACAACGCTGCACAATGGCCTGCACAATCGCCAGGCCCAAGCCACAACCACCACTCTGTCCATTGCGCCAGAAGCGCTCGGTCAAATGCTCCAGGTCCGCCTCGGCAATCCCCGGGCCATGGTCACGTACCATGAAGCCGACCTGGCCGTCAGCCATCTGCACCTCAAGCTCCACCGCCTCGTCGCCGCCATGGCGCAAGGCGTTGTCCAGCAGGTTGCGCAGCGCTGCCACCGCCAACGGTGCCGGCATGCCCAGGTAAACCTGCGTGGCGGCTTCAGGCAAGCGCAGCACGATGCGCCGGTTGTCGCCACCGCCGGCATCCTGCACCGCCTGGCGGGCCACCTGCTCGGCGCTGCACTGCACGCCATCCTCGAACGACAGGCTGCCCTCCACCCGCGCCAGCATCAACAACTGCTCCAGCGTGCGGTGCATGCGGTCGGCGCCCTGCTCGGCATGCTCCAGCGCCTGCTCGCGCACGGCGCCATCGGTCATCCGCGCTACCTGCAGGTGGGTCTTGATCGCCGTCAGCGGGCTGCGCAGTTCATGCGCGGCATCGTCGGTCAGACGCCGTTCACGCTCGATGGTCTGGGCAATGCGCAGGAACAGCTGGTTCTGGGTTTCCAGCAACGGTTGCAGTTCGCTGGGCATGCCCGCCACCTGCAGCGGCTCGACACTGTCCGCGCGCCGGCGGCGCAGGGCATCGCGCATGCGGTTGAGCGGCTCCAGGCCCTTGCCCAGGCCAATCCACAACAACCCCAGGCTGCCAAGCAGGGCCATCAGCACCGGCGCCGAGGCTGCCAGCAGGATCGACTGGTTCAGCGCCTCGCGCTCCATGTGCCGGTCGGCGGTGGTAATGCGCACATCGCCATGGTTGTAGGTGAAGGTGCGCCACAGCGCATCGTCGATGGTCTGGTCACGGAAACCGCTGCGCTCATCGTCCATGGCGCCATCGTGCTTGTGGTTGCTGGCAAGGATCTCGCCACGCAGCGAGCTGACCTGGCAGGCCATGCCATCCGGCACGCTGAACTGGTCGGCGGAAAAATGCGCCTCCCCGCCCTTGGCGGTCAGCGGCTGCGGCAACTGGTCGATCAACCCGGCGACCATGCGCGCCGAAGCCACCAGGCGCTGGTCGAGGGAGAACATCATCTGCTGGCGCAGGTCGCGCAGCATCCACGCGGCGGCCAGCACCCAGATGATCACGAAGGCACTGCCCAGGATCAGGCTCAGGCGTACCCGCAGGCTCATGATGCGGCCTCCTCCGGCGCCTGCGCCGGGCCCAGGCGGTAGCCCAGGCCGCGCACGGTCTCGACGATGCCATTGCCCAGCTTGCGCCGCAGATGGTGGATATGCACGTTCAGGGCATTGCTCTCGACTTCGTCGCTGAAGCCGTACACGCAGTCTTTGAGTTGCTCGCCGGACAATACTCGGCCGGGGTTCTGCAGCAGCGCCTGCAGCAGGGCCTGTTCACGGCGCGACAGGTCGACCGGCTGCCCTGCCAGGGTTGCCTCGCAGCTGCTCGGGTCGTAACGCAGCGGGCCGTGTTCTATCACGTTCACCGCCCGCCCGGCCACCCGCCGCAGCAGGGTGTGCAGGCGTGCGGCCAGCTCGCGCAGGTCGAACGGCTTGAGCAGGTAGTCATCGGCGCCGGCCTGCAGGCCATCGACCCGGTCGGTGACCGCGTCACGGGCGGTGAGCACCAGCACCGGCAGTGTCTCGCCCTGCTGGCGCAGGCGGCGCAGCAGCTTGAGGCCATCCTCGTCGGGCAGGCCAAGGTCGAGGATCATCACGTCGAACTGCGCCGCCTGCAGCATCGCCCGCGCATCGGCGGCGTTGCCCACCCGGTCCACGGTCAGACCCTGGGCGGTAAGACCGGCGCAGATGCCGGCGGCGATCAGGTCGTCGTCCTCGCAGAGCAGAACGTGCATGGTGGGGCTCCCGGAGTGGTGTGGCTGGCATTGCACTATGGGGGGATTAAGGGGGGATTATGGACCTTTTGTGGGGTGGATTGGGGGTGTTAGTCCTGGGTGCGGTGGTGGCAGCCCCTGCGGCGTATCTACATCCAGCAGAACCCCCGCATCCTCCACTTCAACCACCACGCAACAATCCCGCTGCGCCCGCACCACCGCTCGCGCCCCTTCATCCCCGGCCAGTTGCCCCAGCGCCGGCCAGAAATCGCGCCCGAAGATCACCGGATGCCCCTGCTGCCCGGCATGACGCGGCAACACAATTTTCGAAGCACTGGCGGCTTCCGCCAACCGACGCAAGCTTGCCGCTTCGATCCAGGGCATATCACCCAGCAAGATCGCCACCGCCTGCGCCTGGCTGTCACCTAACGACCTGGCCCCGGCAGCCAGGCTATGCCCCATGCCCGACGCCGCATCAGGGCTGACGATAATCCGGCAATCGGCAGGCAAGCCAAAATCCTCACTCCACTCGCCCGCGCGCAAGACCACGCGCACGTCATCGAACACCGCCCGCGCCCGCTCCACGCTATGCGCCAGCAGGCTGCGGCCATCGGCCAGGGTCGCCCGGCGCTTGTCGGCACCGAAACGCCGGCCACTGCCTGCCGCCAGCACCAGCGCGACCACACTCACAGCGCTACCCGACGCTTGATGGAGGTAGCACTGGCGCCTATTACACCTGTATGGACAATCTCGGCAAGCATGGTCAGGCCAACGGTTATTCCGGATCATCAGGCAATGCAAGCATTGCCATGTCGACATGGCAAGCGCCATCGGCGATGACGCCAGGTCAGGCTGTCGCGGTTGGTCTGGTTTCGCGTAGCGTTCCACGGCACTGTGCTTTGCAGGACCTGTTTAACCTTGAGTTAATCGACCCAAGCCAGCATGACCCCTTTCAATGTGCTGCCAAGGCGAAGACATGCGCATCCTCCTGCTCTTCCTGACACTGCTGCTGGCCGGCCCCTTGCAGGCCAACCCGTTCGCTGTCAAACCCGACTTCCTGCCGGTCAACCAGGCTTTCGTGCTGACCCACGACCGCCAGGCCGACGGCCAGATGCGCCTGTTCTTCCAGATCCAGCCTGGCTACTACCTGTATCAGAAACGCCTGAAGTTCGACGGCCTGCCGACCGAACAGCACCCGCAATTGCCAGCCGCCCTCAACCACCACGACGAGTTCTTCGGCGACAGTGCTGTGTACCGCGACCAACTCGAACTGCTGCTCCCGGCCGATGCCCAGGGCCAGCTGCGCCTGGGCTGGCAGGGCTGTGCCGACGCTGGCTTGTGCTACCCGCCGCAAACCACGCTGATCGAGCTGGGTGGCCGTGTGGCGCCGGCGGCCGAACAAGCCAGTGACCAGGCATTGGCCAGCGACCTGCAACAAGGCCACCTGGCCTGGAGCCTGCTGGCGTTCTTCGGCCTGGGCCTGTTGCTGGCCTTTACCCCCTGCACGCTGCCGATGCTGCCGATCCTCGCCGGGCTGGTGCTGGGCAATGGCGCCAGTGCCCGGCGCGGCTGGGTACTGGCCGGGGTCTATGTACTGAGCATGGCCCTGGTGTATGCCGCCCTCGGCGTGGTCGCCGCGCTGCTGGGCGCCAGCCTGCAGGCCTGGCTGCAGCAACCCTGGCTGCTGGGCAGCCTGGCGGGGCTGTTCGTGCTGCTGGCCCTGCCGATGTTCGGCGCCTTCGAACTGCAACTGCCCGCCGCTGTGCGTGACCGCCTCGACCGCGCCGGGCAAGGCACCCGTGGCGGCAACCTGTATGGCGCGGCGCTGCTGGGTGCGCTGTCCGGCCTGCTCATGGGCCCGTGCATGACCGCGCCGCTGGCCGGCGCGTTGCTGTACATCGCCCAGAGCGGCGACGTACTGCAGGGGGCGCTGGTGCTGTTCAGTCTCGGCCTGGGCATGGGCGTGCCGCTGCTGTTGCTGGTGACCCTGGGCAACCGCTACCTGCCACGCCCGGGTGCCTGGATGAACCGGGTCAAAGGCGTGTTCGGCTTCGTGTTCCTGGGCATGGCGCTGTACACCGTGCGCGGCCTGCTGCCCGCAGCCTTGCTGCTGGCCCTGAGCGGCGCCTTGCTGATCGCCCTGGCCTGGGCCGCCTGGCCAGCCCTGCAGCGGTTGCCGGCGTTGCGCGCCGTGCCGCTGCTGGGTGCCCTGTGGGGCGGCCTGCTGCTGGTGGGTGCTGCGGCCGGTGGCGACGACCTCTGGCAGCCGCTGCGCCCGTTCGCCGCTGGCGCTGCTGCGCCGGCCGCCAACCAGCACGCCGAGGACGCCTTCGTCACCGTCAGCCGCCCCGAAGACCTGCAACGCGAACTGGATGCGGCCAAGGCCCGAGGCCAGTGGGTGATGCTCGACTACTATGCCGACTGGTGCGTGTCGTGCAAGGTCATGGAAAAACAGGTGTTCGCCCGCAGCGACGTGCAGGCCGGCCTGGCCGGCGTGCACCTGCTGCGCCTGGACGTGACCGCCGACAGCCCGGCCAGCAAAGCCCTGCTGCAGCGCTACCAGGTACCCGGCCCGCCCAGCATCATCTGGATCGGCCCGGAAGGTGACGAACGCCGAGCGCGGCGCATCACCGGTGAAGTGGATGCGGCGGCGTTCCTGCAACATTGGGCCCAGACCAGGAGCCAAGGCTGATGCTGACCGTAACCCTCGGGCCACTGACCATGGCCCTCAACCACCTGCTGATGCTCACCGCCCTGGTGATCGCCAGCGTGGTCGGCTGGTGGGTCGCCCGGCGTGGCGGCGAGAGCCCGGAATCGGCCCTGTTCAACCTGTTCCTGATCGGCGTGCTGTGCGCCCGTGCCGGTTTCGTGCTGGCCTACTGGCCGATGTACCAGGACGACCCGCTGCAGATCATCGATATCCGTGATGGCGGTTTCCTGTTCTGGTCGGGCCTGGCCGGTATCGTGCTCGGCGCCCTCTGGCAAGGCTGGCGTCACCCTGGCCTGCGCCGCCCGCTGGGCTGGGCGCTGTTCAGCGGCGCGCTGTTCTGGGGCCTGGCCAGCCTCGGTGGCCACCTGTACAGCAAAGGCACCGAACTACCCGAACTGAGCCTGCGCAACGCCAGCGGCCAATCCGTAGCGTTGCACAGCTACCGCGGCAAACCGTTGGTGATCAACATCTGGGCCACCTGGTGCCCGCCCTGCCGACGCGAAATGCCGGTGCTGCAGCAGGCGCAAAGCGCTTACCCGCACGTGACCTTCCTGTTCGTCAACCAGGGCGAGACCCCGGAAAACGTCAGCACCTTCCTCGCCACCACTGGCCTGAGCCTGACCCACGTGTTGTTCGACGGCACCGGCCTGCTGGCCCAGCGCGTCGGCTCCATGGCCCTGCCCACCACCCTGTTCTACGACGCCGACGGGCGGCTGATCGGCAGCCACCTCGGCGAGCTGTCCCGGGCCAGCCTGCGCCACGCCCTGGAGCCTTTCGACCGGGCCATCGCGCCCGCCCCTGCCGCACAAGGAAACTGACATGCGATTGACTGCACTGCTGCCCCTGTCCCTGGCCCTGCTGGCTGCCCCCACCCTGCAGGCCGAAGAGTTGCCCAAGGCGATTCAACAACTGCAAGCCAAGGGCGCCGTGATCAAAGGCAGCTTCGACGCCCCCAACGGCCTGCGCGGGTATGCCGCCGAGTACCAGAATAACGGCCTGGCCCTGTACCTCACCCCTGACGGCAAGCATGTACTGGTTGGCAGCCTGTTCGACGAGCAGGGCAGGGACCTCAGTGCCGAGCCGCTGAAAAAGCTGGTATATGCGCCGATGAGCAAGGAAATCTGGGCGAAGATGGAGAAAACCGCCTGGATCGCCGACGGCAAGGACGATGCACCGCGCAAGGTGTACCTGTTCAGCGACCCCAACTGCCCGTACTGCAACATGTTCTGGGAACAGGCGCGGCCGTGGGTGGAATCGGGCAAGGTGCAGCTGCGCCATATCATGGTCGGCATCATCCGCGAGGACAGCCCGGGCAAGTCGGCGGCGCTGCTGGCGGCGAAGGACCCGGCCAAGGCATTGCACCAGCATGAGCAGGCCGGCAAGGCCAGCACGCTGAAGGCGCTGGAGCAGGTGCCGGAGGCGGTGCAGCAGAAGCTGGCGGCGAACATGGCGCTGATGGAAGAAATGGGCTTGCAGGCGACCCCGGCAATCTTCTATCAGGATGAACAGGGCAACCTGCAAAGCCAGCAAGGCGCGCCGCGGCCGGAGTTGCTTGGGAAGATTCTTGGCAAGCGCTGAAAGGTGGGCTGCCTGCACCGGCCTCTTCGCGGGCTCGCCCGCTCCCACAGGTGATGCACCTGCCCTGAAGGCTGTGGTGATCCTGTGGGAGCGGGCGAGCCCGCGAAGCAGCCAGCGCGGTGCATGGCACCGGCTGCGCCGGTGTTCGCGGGTGAACCCGCTCCTACCGGGACGGTGCAGGCCTCATTTATTCAAGTCACAGCCCCTCCAGCTCCGCCATCAGGTCACTAAGCCGGTCGACCTTGTCGGCATCCAGCGCACTGCCCTGCAGCCCCTGCACATACGCCGCCAGCTCCTCCACCGTGCTGCACTCGAACATCGCCCGCAGCGGCACGTTCAGTTGCAGTTGCTTCTGTACCCGCGAAGCGATTTGCGTGGCCAGCAGCGAATGCCCGCCCAGCTCGAAGAAATTGTCGTGCACCCCCACCCGCTCGGCCTTGAGCACATCGGCCCAGATGCCGGCCAGTACCTCTTCCAGCTCGTTGCGCGGCGCCTGGTAGGCCTGGCTGTGCTGGCCACCGATGTCGATCGCCGGCAGGGCCTTGCGATCAAGCTTGCCGTTGGCATTGTGCGGCAGGCTGTCGAACCAGCCCCAGTGCAGTGGGACCATGTACTCCGGCAACTCGGCCCGCAGGCGTTGCTTGAGCTGCTCCAGCAACGCAGCGTCGGCTGCAACGCCCTGATGCGCCACCAGGTAACCCACCAGGTACTTGCCGTTGACGCCCTCCTGCACGCCAACGGCAGCGTCGCGGATTTCCGCCTGCTCGTGCAGGCGGGCTTCGATCTCACCCAGTTCGATGCGGTAGCCGCGGATCTTCACCTGATGGTCGATGCGCCCGACATACTCCAGCACCCCGTCCGGGCGCTGGCGCGCCAGGTCGCCGGTGCGGTACAGGCGTTCGCCCGGCGCGCCATGCGGATGGGGGATGAACGCCAGCGCCGTGCGCACCGGATCGCCGACATAGCCACGGCCTACGCCAGTGCCAGCCACGCACAGCTCGCCCACCGCACCCAGCGGCACCAGCATCTGTTCCTCGTCGAACAGGTACAGGCGGTTGTTGTCGGTCGGCGTGCCAATTGGCAGGTAGCTGCCACGGGTCGAAGCGGCATCGACGCGGAAGAACGCCACGTCATCCGAGCACTCCGCCGGGCCATAGGCGTTGACCAGGCCGATCTGCGGGTAACGCTGCAGCCACTGCGCTGCCAGCTCCGGCGGCATGGCTTCGCCGGTCGGTAGCATCCAGCGCAGCCCGTCGAGCGCCTGATGGTCGTTGGCCAGCATGCCCTGGATCAGCGACGGCACACTTTCCAGTACCGTGATGCCGGTAGCCTGAACATGCGTCAGCAGGCCCTGCGGGTCGTGGGCGATGGCGTTCGGCACAATCTCCACCCTGGCGCCGAACAGCGGCGCGGCAAGGAACTGCCACACGGAAATGTCGAAGCTCTGCGATGCTGTCTGGGCGATCACGTCCTGCTCGCTGAGCGACAGGTACGGCACCTTGCTCAGCTGGTTGTTGAGCATGCCGCGCTGCTCGACCATCACCCCCTTCGGCAGGCCGGTGGAGCCTGAGGTGTAGATCACATAAGCGAGGTTATCCGGCCCGCTGTGGATGCCTGGGTTGTGGCTGGCAACGGCACTGGCCTGGATGTCTTCCCAGACCAGCAACTGCGGCCGTGTCGCCAGCTCCAGCTCATCCAGCAACAGCTGCCCTTGCTCGGCGCAGGCCGCACTGCACACCAGCACCGGCGTGCGGCTGAGCTGGAGGATGCTTTGCAGGCGCGCCCCCGGCAGGCCCGGGTCCAGTGGCAGGTAGCCGGCGCCGGCCTTGAAGCTGCCGACGATCATGCCCAGCAACGGGAGCCCGCGTTCGGCCAGCAGTGCCACCGGCTGGTCCACGCTGACACCGGCAGCCACCAGGGCATGGCCCAGGCGGTTGGCCGCCAGGTTCAGCCCGGCGTAGTCATAGGATGCTTCCAGGCAACGGGCCACAGTACGTTGCGGATGCGCGGCCACTTGTGCTTCGAACTGCGCGATGTAGCTCTGCTCCAGCGGATAAGACCGTTCGGTACGGTTGCAGTCTTCGAGCAGGAAGCGCTGTTCTTCGGTGCCAAGCAACGGCAGTTCACCCACCTCCCCTTCAAAGCCCTGCACCAGCGCCAGCAGCAGGCGCTTGAACTCGGCCAGCAGGCGCTCGACGGTCGGGTAGTCGAAGTAGCGCTGGTCGAACGACAGGTGCAGGCCGAGGTCATCGCCCGGGTAGCACACCGCCGTCAGCGGGAAGTTGGTGTGGGTACGGCCCGAGTCGGAGCTGGCGTTCAGGTGCTGGGCATGGTCGAGCACGGCGGTTTCCACCGGGGCATTCTCGAACACGAACAGGCTGTCGAACAGCGGCTGGCCCTTGGGCAGTTCGCTGCATTCCTGGATCGCCACCAGCGGCAGGTATTCGTACTCGCGCAGTTCCATGTTGCTTTGCAGCAGGCCCTGCAACCATTGGCGTACGCTGCAGCGCTCACCGGCAACCGGCAACTTCACGCGCAAGGCGACGCTGTTGATGAACAGGCCGACGGTACGCTGCATCTGCGGCATGCTCACCGGGCGCCCGGCCACGGTCACGCCAAAGGCCACGTCGCGGTCGCCGCTGTAGCGCGCCAATACCAGGGCCCAGGCCGCCTGGGCGAAGGTGTTGACGGTGAGCTGGTGGGCCTGGGCGAGTTCGCGCAGGCGCACGCCGTCGCTCACCGCCAGGCGGGTATGGCAGTCACCGACGACCATGCCGCTACCGGCATGGTCGTGGCGCAGCGGGCGGTCGCTGGGGATGGCCGTGGCACGTTCGAAGCCGGCCAGGTTGGCCTGCCACCAGGCGCGCGCGTCGTCCAGGCCCTGGCGTTGCAGCCAGCCGATATAGTCGCGGTAACGCGGTGGCACCGGCAGTTGGGCCTGACGGTTTTCGCCGAGGGCCTGGTAGACCTCGAAGAAGTCGTTCATCAACAACGAGCGGCACCAGGCATCGATGAGGATGTGGTGGTTGCTCATCATGAACCAGTAGCGCTCGTCGGCCACACGCACCAGGCGCAGGTGGAACGGCGCCTCGCTGAGCAGGGCGAAACCGGCCTCGCGTTCCTGCTTGTGCAAGGCCTGCAGGCGCTGCTCCTGGGCGTCGTCATCGAGGCCGCGCCAGTCCTGGTAGTCCACCGGCGTATTGCCCGGCTTGTGGATGATCTGCAGCATCGCCTCGCCGGTGTTCCAGCTGAACGATGCGCGAAGCGCTTCGTGGCGCGCCACCACCGCCTGCCACGCCTGGGCAAAGCGTTCGGGGTCGAGCGCGCTGTTGATGCGGTAGCGGTCCTGCATGTAGTAGAGGCCAGTGCCCGGCTCCAGCAGGGTGTGCAACAGCATGCCCTCCTGCATCGGCGTCAGCGGGTAGACGTCCTCGATCTGCGCAGCCGGTACCGGCAGCGCGTCTATCTGCGCCTGGGTGAGGTGCGCCAGCGGGAAGTCCGACGGCGTGAAGCTGCCGTTGCCATCCGCCAGGCAATGCTCGACCAGCGCCAGCAGCTCCTGGCGATAGGCCTCGGCCAGGCGGGCGATGGTCTGCTCGTCATAGCGCTCGGTGCTGAAGGTCCAGCGCAATTGCAGGGCACCGCCATACACCTGGCCATCGACACTCAGCCAGTTGGGCAGCGGGGCATCGAGGTCGTGGGCCAGGCCGGCCGGGGCGTCCAGAGGCTG
>Ga0209676_1000886_pt1 | contig 38327 bp, 26 predicted proteins | sample AraplaCvi_mLB_r2_FD_184282 | JGI IMG/M metagenome (GOLD analysis project Ga0209676, IMG submission 184282) | Arabidopsis root microbial communities from North Carolina, USA - plate scrape MF_Cvi_mLB_r2 (SPAdes) (version 2) | ecosystem: Host-associated > Plants > Roots > Endosphere | place: USA... | reverse complement strand
TCGTAGTTGGGCTGGAAATCGACGGTTTCCTTGTCGATGTCGGCCATCAGCTCGTGCGCGATGCGCGACATGCGCGCTTCGGTGTATCGCATGGCCGCGGCGTTGTCGCCGTCGATCGAGCCGAAGTTGCCCTGCCCGTCCACCAGCATGTAGCGAAGCGAGAACGGCTGCGCCATGCGCACCAGCGTGTCGTACACGGCCGTGTCGCCGTGCGGGTGGTACTTACCGATGACGTCACCGACGATACGCGCCGACTTGTAGTACGGCTTGTTGCTGTGCGCGCCCAGTTCGTTCATCGCGTACAGCACGCGGCGGTGCACCGGCTTGAGTCCGTCCCGCGCATCCGGGAGCGCGCGTCCCACGATCACGCTCATCGCGTAATCGAGGTAACTGCGGCGCATCTCGTCTTCGAGGTTTACCGGGATGATTTCCTTGGCGAGTTCGGCCATCGGGTTTCCGTGTGTGTTTGTTTGCGCGCGGCTGAACCGGCGGTTCATCCAGCGCGATCTTCCAGCCGCAAAACACCCCTCGCGGGCTGGCGTTCCAGTCCGCTGCAGGCGGTGTCGGATCGACAGGAAATCATAGCACGAACGGGGGTTTCGAAGCACCCGATTCCCCGCAAGAAACAAGGACTTGCGGGGGAATTTTGCGGGTTTTCCGGGCCTGGGCGGCGCGATGGTTCAGCGGCGATGGCGGCGCGCGCGAAAACCGCCCGCCGATCCATGGACCGGGCCGGAAGGAAGACCCTCTTCTACGGGCGGAAACGGGAGTCGACCGGCGCTACGCCGATCGGCTGAGATCGTGCTGCGCCACCCTCTCCCGACGGGAGAGAGCGTGCGGTCATCCGCCGAACGCGGCCTTCATCGCCGCTTCGTCCGGGCGCTCGATCACGCCGCGCTCGGTCACGATGGCGTCGATCAGTTCGTGCGGCGTGACGTCGAAGACCGGGTTCCAGGCGCCGATTTCGTCCGCCGCGGTGCGTACGCCGCCGACGGCGAACAGCTCGCCCGGGTCGCGCTCCTCGATGTGGATCGCGTCGCCGGACGGCGTTTCCATGTCGACCGTGGACGAGGGCGCCACGACCATGAACTTCAGGCCGTGGTGGCGCGCGGCGATGGCAAGCTGGTAGGTGCCGATCTTGTTGGCGGTGTCGCCGTTGGCGCAGATGCGGTCCGCACCGACCACCACCCACTGCACGTCGCCGGACTTCATCAGGTGCGAGGCGGCCGAGTCGGCGATGAGCGTGGGCGAGATGCCGTCCTGCTGGAGTTCCCACACGGTCAGGCGCGCGCCCTGCAGCCACGGACGGGTTTCGCCGGCGAAGACCTTGTCGATGCGGCCTTCGGCGACCCCGGCGCGAATGACGCCCAGCGCGGTGCCGAAACCGGCGGTGGCCAGCGAACCGGTATTGCAGTGCGTGAGCACGCCGCTGCCCGGCGGGATCAACGCGGCGCCGAGCGCGCCCATGCGACGGTTCGCCGCGAGGTCTTCGTCTGAGATCGCCTGCGCTTCGCGTTCGAGCACCTCGCGCCAGTCGCCGCCGGCAGCGACCAGCATGCGGCGCATGCGCGCCAGCGCCCAGGCCAGGTTGACGGCGGTCGGGCGCGCGGCGTTGAGCCTTTGCATTGCCGGTTCGAGCTTCGTGGCGGCGTCGCCCCCGTCGTTGGCTTCGATCGTGCGCGAGGCCAGCACCACGCCCCAGGCAGCGGCGATGCCGATGGCCGGCGCACCGCGCACGGTGAGCGCGTGGATAGCCGCGGCGACCGCATCGCTGTCGATGCAGGCGACGTACTCGACCACGAACGGCAGCTTGCGCTGGTCCAGCAGTTCCAGGGCCTGCCCGGTCCAGCGGATCGGGCGGATGCGGTCGTAACGGTCGAAATCGATGGCGGGGGTATTCATGCGGCGAGTTTACAGGCCGCACGTTTCGCAGGCGGGAAACAGGCGCGACTGGCCTGCTCCCGCATCGGGCGTCACCGCACCTGGAAATCGCCGCGGCAGCCGTTGCTCACCCAGATGCCGTTGGGATCCCAGCCCCAGCTGCGGCCTTCGATGCACGCGGCCTTGGAGGCCTGGCGCACCAGGCGCGCATCCCGGCGGATGGTGACGTTGCAGCGACGCTGACGGTTGTCGTCGGAACCGCAGTACAGCTGCTGTGCCTGGCCGCCGCCGGGGCCGTTCCAGCCGCCGCCGTGGCCGCCACCGGGCCCGCCGCCCCAGCCGCCGCCGTTGTTCGTGGCGAACTCCGCGCGGCAGCCGTTGTTCACCCACACGAAGCCGCGACCGGCGCCCCAGCTGCGACCTTCCACGCACGCGGACTTCGAATACTGGCGGACCAGCGTCGCGCCGCGGCCATCGATGGCGCACTGCACGTAGCGGTTGTCGTTGGAATCGCAGCGGACGGTGCGGCCGTTGCCGCCCCCACCGTCGCCGTTCCAGCCGCCGCCTCGACCAAGCGCGAACTCGGCGCGGCAGCCGTTGTTGACCCAGATGCCGGAACGGTCGTAACCCCAGCTGCGGCCTTCGACGCAGGACGACTTCGACACCTGCCGCAGCATGCGCACGCCGCCGCGCGTGTCGGCGGAGCAGCGTTGCAGGCGGTTGTCGTTGGAATCGCAGCGCACGGTCCGGTCGGAGCCGTAACGCTGGGCATCGACCTGCGCGTAGGCGCCGTGCGCCCACAGCGCACCGGCGGCGATCACGGTGACAAACCCAAGAGCTTTGAGCGAATGCGCGATCATCGGAGCTTCCCCTGCGTGCGATGCGATTTTTTCTCAGACTACCGGGCGAGGCTTAACGGGGACCGCACCGGAGCAGCCCCGTCCGCGGCGGTTCAGCCGCCGGACTGCTGCGGCTTCTGGTGGATTTCGAACTCCGCCCGGCAGCCGCCCTCGACCCAGATGCCGTTGTCGTCCACGCCCCAGGTCCGCCCTTCCACGCAGGCCGCGCGCGAGAGCTGGCGGAACACCCGCACGCCGCCCTTGGTGTCGATCGGGCAATGGCGCGGGCGCTTTTCCACCGAGTCGCAGCGCACGATCTCGCGCGGGGTTTCGTTGGTGACATCGACCATCATGCGGAACTCCGCGCGGCAGCCGCCCGACACCCACACACCGCGCGCGTCGGCGCCCCAGTTCTGGCCGCGCATGCAGGGGTTCTTCGAAAGCTGGCGGACCAGTTCGACGCCGGCGCGCGTCTCCGCCGGGCAGTGCGTCCAGCGGTTGCCCTTGGATTCGCAGCGCATCACGCGCGAACCGGTGCCGCTGCCAACGCTGCCGCCGTAACCGAGTACGAAATCCGCGCGACACCCGTCCTTGACCCAGACGCCGGAGGAAGTGACGCCCCAGGTCTTTTGTTCGTCGCAGTCGGTGCGCGAAAGCGTGCGCAGCAGGCGCACGCCGCCGCGGATGTCGGCCGGGCAGATGTTGTCTTCGCCGTCCTTGGATTCGCATCGCAGGATGCGATCGCCGTAGAAGCGCCCGCCCTCGTCCTGCGCCCACGCGTCAGGTGCGAATACCGTCCATGCCGCAATCAACGTCGAGACCGCCAAGCCGCGCATCATGCACCCCTGTCTTCCAGACGCCACTGTATAGGGTCCATGCGTAAACGGGCATCAAGGAACCGGGGAACGCAAGACCGGGGCATCAGGCACGCGCGAAGTCGAAGGCCAGCACGTCGGCGATACGGCCCGTCCCGAGCATGGCCATCATCAGCCGGTCCATGCCCATCGCGACGCCGGCGCACGCAGGGAAGCCCGCCGACAGCGCCTGAAGCAGGCGTTCGTCGCGCGGCGGTTCCATGTCGCCGCGTCCGCGCCGCACCTGCCGGTCGCGGTCGAACCGCGCGCCCTGCTCCGTCGCGTCGGCCAGTTCGTGATAGCCGTTGGCCAGTTCCAGCGGCCCCAGGTACAGCTCGAAACGTTCAGCGACGGGCGGTTCGCCGTTGCGGATGCGCGCCAACGCGCACTGCGAGGCCGGGTAGTCGTACACGGCCAGCAACTCGTCCGTACGAAACGACGGTTGCAGCCGGTGTGTCATCAGAAGGTCGAGCCAGTCGTCGCGGTTGAGGCCCGTCGGGTCGATCACGACATCGCCCAGCGCGGCGCGCAGCTGTTCGTCGTTCGCGGTGGCCGGATCGATGCCCAGCCGCTCGCGGTACAGATCGTGATACGCAACGCGCGCCAGCGTCGCCGTCCGCCCGACCAGCGCCAGTGCGGCCTGCACCAGCGCTGCCGTTTCGTCGATCAGGCGCGTGTGGTCCCAGCCCAGGCGGTACCACTCCAGCATCGTGAACTCCGGGTTGTGCCGCCCGCCGGCTTCACCATCGCGGAACACGCGGCCGAGTTCGTAACAATCGCCGAAGCCCGCCGCCAGCAACCGCTTCAACGGGTATTCCGGCGACGTGCGCAGCCAGCGCGTGCGCGGCGCGCCGTCGGTGCGTCCGCTGAACTCCAGATGGAACGACGCGATGTTCGGATCGGTGTTGCCGGCCATCGACATCACCGGCGTTTCCACCTCGACCACGCCGCGCTGTGCGAAGAACGCGCGCACGGCCGCGTTGAGGCGCGCACGCAGGCGCAGCGCATCGAACGAGGCCGACGGTTGCCAGTCGGTCATGCCGTCAGCCTCCGTGCTGCGCGAGGAACGCGAGCAGCCGCGCTTCGTCCCAGACCTCGACGCCCAGCTCGGTCGCCTTGTCGAGCTTGGAACCGGCCGCTTCGCCGGCAACGACGAAGCTTGTCTTCTTCGACACGCTTCCCGCGACCTTGGCACCGAGCGCTTCCAGCTTCGCCTTCGCTTCGTCGCGACTCATCGCAGTGAGCGTTCCGGTCAGCACGGCGGTCTGGCCATCGAGCGGACCGGCAGCGGTCGCTTCGCCCGCAGGCGCCAGCGATTGCAGCAGCGCCAGCGACTCGCTGCCGCGATGGAGCAGTCGTGCGTGTTCGTCGTCCTCCAGCCAGTCGGCCAGGGAAATCGCGGTTTCGTTCGGCAGGCCGGCCGTCACGAAGTTGTGCTGCGGCGCGTCGAGCAGCGCTTGCGCGTCCGGGAACGCCGTGGCCAGTTGCTCGGCGCGGATCTTCGTGACCTTCGGAATATTCAGATCGACCAGCAACGTCGCGAAATCCAGTCCGTCGCGCAGCTTCGCGCTCGGTGCGTGGGTATCGGTGATGGTCACGCCGCGCGCGAGCAGGTCGTCGATGACCTGCTGGTTGCCGGGCTGGTCGAAGAAATGGCCGACCGCGCGTGCCACTTCGCCGCCGACGTCCGGCACCCGCTTGAACAGCGGCCACGGCAGGCGGCGGATCAGCGCGATGTCGCCGAACCAGTTCGCCAGCGCCTTCGCGGTGCTCTCGCCCACGTGCTGGATGCCGAGCGCGTAGAGGAAGCGCTCCAGCGTGGTGCTGCGGCTGTGGTCGATCGCCTCGATCAGGTTCTCCGCCCACTTGGTGGCGACCTTGCCGGACTTGACCGTCTCCGGCGTCGTGCCGTCGCGTTCGTCCGCGCGGCGCTTCATTTCCAGCAGGTCGTCCAGTTCCAGGCGATACAGATCCGCGACGGACTTGAGGTAATCCAGGTCCGAAAGATCCTCGATGAAGCGCTCGCCCAGGCCTTCGATGTCCATCGCGCGACGCGAGGCGAAATGGCGGATCGCTTCCTTGCGCTGCGCGGCGCAGGTGAGTTCGCCCGAGCAGCGCCACACCGCCTCGCCTTCCTCGCGCACGATTTCCGAACCGCACACCGGGCACTGCGTCGGCATCTGCCACTGCGGCGCATGCGGGTCGCGGTATTCGGGCACGACGCGGACGATCTCCGGAATCACGTCGCCCGCGCGGCGCACGATCACCGTGTCGCCGATGCGCACGTCCAGGCGCGCGATCTGGTCGGCGTTGTGCAGCGTCGCATTCGTCACGACCACGCCGGCGACCTGCACCGGCTTCAGGCGCGCCACGGGCGTCGCCGCGCCGGTGCGGCCGATCTGGATGTCGATGCCTTCCAGCACCGTGGACTGTTCCTGCGCCGGGAACTTGTGCGCGATCGCCCAGCGCGGCGCGCGCGAGACGAAGCCCATCTCGCGCTGGCCTTCGTAGTCGTCGAGCTTGTAGACGACGCCGTCGATGTCGAAGGGCAGCGATTGGCGCTGTTTGCCGATGCCGGCGTAGTAGCCGAGCAGGCCTTCGGCGCCGGCGACCACTTCGTTGAGCGCGCTGACCGGGAAGCCCCACTCGCGCAGCTTCGCCAAGGTCTGCGAATGCGTGGGTGGCAGTGGCGCACCTTCGACGATGCCGACCGCATAGGCGTAGAACGCGAGCGGCCGCTGCGCCGTGATGCGCGGGTCGAGCTGGCGCAGCGAGCCGGCGGCGCCATTGCGTGGATTGGCCAGCACCTTGCCGCCGTCCTTCACCGCGCGCTCGTTGTATTTCTTGAACGCTTCCAGCGGCATGTAGACCTCGCCGCGCACTTCGAGGACGTCCGGCCAGTCCTTGCCGCGCATCTGGAGCGGAATCGCCTTGATGGTGCGCAGGTTGGCGGTGACGTCCTCGCCGGTGGCGCCGTCGCCGCGCGTGGCGCCCTGCACGAAGCGGCCGTGCTCGTAGCGCAGGCTGATCGCCAGACCGTCCAGCTTGGGCTCCACGGAGAACTTCGGCGCGCGCCGTCCGAGCTTTTCCTCGATGCGGCGTTCGAAATCGGCGACTTCCTCGTCGGTGAATGCGTTGCCCAGCGAAAGCATGGGAATGGCATGGCGCACTTCGGCGAAGGTACCGGAAGGCGCGATGCCGACGCGCTGCGTGGGCGAATCGGGCGTCACCAGGTCGGGATGCTCGGCTTCCAGCGATTGCAGTTCGCGCAGCAGGCGATCGAACTCGGCGTCCGGGATCGCCGGATCGTCGAGCACGTAATAGCGGTAATTGGCGTCGTCGATGCGCTGGCGCAGCTGCGCGATGCGGTCGGCGGGAGTCGGAGTCTTGGCCACGTGCAGTCCTTCAGCCGTTTGCCCGGCGGGAGCGCGGACATTCTGCGGGCGCGCGCGTGATGGCGAAAGGGTGGTACGGCGATGCACGGTGTTGCCGCACACGCAACGCTCCACCGCCGGTCCATCGATGGGAACCCTGCGACAGCGTCATCCAATGAAAGCCGGGGCGCAGGTGCTCGCCTCGTCAGGCTCCCGCACCGTCATTCCGACGAAAGCCGGAATCCACCTGGATCTTCAGGCGCGATGCCCGATCACCACCGCGCCGGCTTCGTCAGCGGCGGCGCTTCGCGCTGGCGGTCGTAAGCGCGCAGTTCGTCGCGGATGTGGGCGATGCGCTGGCGGCCGAGCGCGTTGCGCTGTTCGTCCAGCACCACGCCGTCGAGCAGTTCGGCCATCCGCTGCGCGGTGGGCAGCATGGTTTCCCACGCATCCAGCGCGTTGACCGGCGCGGGCAGCGTGAGGAAAAAGGCGATGGCCGGCGTTTCCATCGACTGGATGTTCGCCATGTCGAAACTGCCCGGCTTCATGATGTTGGCCACGCTGAAGACCGGGCCGCGGTCGGGATGGTTCTCGACCAGGCGGTGGAACACGCCCATGTAGCCGTAGACCAGGCCGGCCTTTTCGGCGGCGACCACGATGTCCGGCCCGTGCAGCTTCTGCCCGGCGCGCGCGGCCAGGTACAGGGTCACGATCTTGTCGAATTCCTCGGTGACGCGACGTCCCAGTTCGCTGTTGGCGCCGCCTTCGAGCGTGCGGTCGAACAGTTCCAGTTCGGCCTGCGCGGTGGAGCCGCCGGTGGCGTTGCCCTGCGCCAGGTCGCGCTCGATCTGCTCGCCCAGCGTCGGTTCCTGGCGCGGTGCGCCGGCCGACGGGGAGGACGGCTCGCGCGGCACGCGCTTGCCCTGCCCCGGCTTGCGCGGACGGCCGAAGAACACGATGGCGGCCACCAGGATGAGGCCGGCGATCAGGATGCCTATCCGCAGCAGGGTCACGTCGGACATCTTGGGCTCCTTACTTGCAATTGAAAGCGGGAACGAAGAAGCGGGAACGCGGAACGGGGAACGAAGCCAGGCAGACGCGTCACGCGGTCATTCCCTGTTCCCGCTCCATCGGTCAGGCCACACCCGCCAGGCGCGAGGCCTCGGCCAGGTCCACCGACACCAGGCGGCTGACGCCCGGTTCGCGCATGGTCACGCCCGACAGCTGGTGCGCGGCTTCCATCGTCGCCTTGTTATGGGTAACGAAGAGGAACTGTACCTGTTCGCTCATCTCGCTGACCATCTGGGCAAGTCGCCCGACGTTGGCTTCGTCCAGCGGCGCGTCCACCTCGTCCAGCAGGCAGAACGGTGCCGGATTGAGGCGGAAGATCGCGAATACCAGCGCCACGGCGGTCATCGCCTTCTCGCCGCCGGACAGCAGCGAGATGTTCGACACGCGCTTGCCCGGCGGGCGCGCCATGATCGACACACCGGTGTCGAGCAGGTCTTCGCCGGTGAGTTCCAGGTACGCATGGCCACCGCCGAACAGGCGCGGATACAGCTCCTGCACGCCGCTGTTGACGCGGTCGAAGGTGTCCTTGAAGCGGCCGCGGGTTTCGCGGTCGATCTTGCGGATGGCTTCTTCCAGCGTCTCGAGCGCGGTGGTGAGGTCGGTGTTCTGCGCGTCGAGGTAGTCCTTGCGCTGCTCGGCCTCGGCATGTTCCGCGATCGCGGCCAGGTTCACCGGCTCCAGGCGGCGCAGCTTGCCGTCCAGTTCGGACACCGTGCGCTCCCACACCTGCGGGTTCATGTCGTCGGTGAGCGTGTTGACCACGTCCTCCAGCACGAAGCCGGCTTCGGCCACGGCCGCGGCCAGCTGTTCGGCCTTGAGCACCAGCGCCTGCTGTTCCAGGCGACGCTGGCCGATGCCTTCGCGCTGCTGGATCGCCTGGTCGTCGCGCTGGTGGCGGACCTGCTCGAAACGGCGCAGATCGTTGTCGATGCCGTCCAGCGTGGTGCGCGCGAGGGTGAGGTTCTGCTCGGTCAGCACGCGCTGCTCGAGCGCGACCTGCCGCTGTTCTTCCAGCGTCGAAACCGGATCGTCGCCTTCGGCCAGTTGCAGCGAGAGTTCTTCCAGCCGCGTGTCGAGCTGGCCGCGCTGGCCGCCCATGCGCGAGAGCGCCTGCTCCAGCGCGGCGATCTGCGTGCGCTGCGACTCCAGCGTGAGCGCCAGCGCATGCGCGGTGTCGCGCGTTTCGCGGGCGATGTTGCGCGCCTGGTCGCGCGCATCGGTCATGGAGCGACGCTCGCCTTCCAGCGCATGTCGCGCATCTTCCAGCTCGCTCATCAGCACGACCGCCTCTTCCTGGCGGTTGCGCGCCTCACGCGCCTGGTCCTGCGCGGCTTCGAGGTTCTGCGCGATCTGCGCCAGTTCAGCGTCGATCTTCTCGATGCGCGAACGCGCGTTGTCCAGGCGGCCCTGTTGGCTCTGCAGCTGGCCGGCGAGTTCGGACACGCTACGGTGCGCCATGTACAGCGTGCGCTGCGCATCCTCGCGCTGCTGCTCGGCGGCGAGCGTGCGATCGCGCAACTGCACCAGCAGCGATTCGAGCTCTTTCTCGCGCGACAGCAGCGTTTCGATCTCGCCGCGCAGGGTCTGGATTTCGCGCTCACGCAGCAGCGCGCCCTGTTGAGCGGCGCCCGAACGCAGCACGCGGACCCAGCCGGCGCCGAGGCGCTCGCCCGTGCGGGTGATGACGGATTCGCCTTCGCCCAGCTGCGGCAGCAGCGCGCGCGCCTGCGTCAGGTCTTCGGCGGCATGCAACTTCGCGAGGATGCGGCGGATCGCAATCGGCCCTCGCACCTTCGAGGCGAGCGAGGTCGGGGCGAACTGCACCGAATCGTTCTGCGGGTCCACCAGGACGAGCCGGCCGTCGCCGAGTTCGCCGATGGCTTCCACCAGCGTTTCCGGCGATTCGACCAGCACGCCTTCGATCATCTGGCCCAGCGCGCTTTCGACCGCGTTTTCCCAGCCGGCGTCGACGTCGAGCGCTTCGCCCACGCGCGTGGCCGAATCCAGCCCGCGCGCCTTCAACCAGCCCAACGCGGCGCCCTGTTCCTGGCCGAGTGCGGCGTGCTGCAGAGTTTCCAGCGACGACAGGCGACCACGCGCGGCCTGCGCCTGCTTGCGCGCTTCGGCCAGTTCCGATTGCGTTGCGCGCTGCTGTTCCTGCAGTTCGCCCAGCGTGCCCTTTCGCGTCTCCAGCTCTTCGCTGAGGCTGTCGATGGAGAACTTCTGGGTCTCGTGCTTTTCCTGCAGTTCGGAGAACGAGTCCGACAGTGCGGTCAGGTCGAGCCCGGCGCGTTCGGCGCTGAGCGATTCGCGGCGGCGGTCGGCTTCCAGCACCTGGCGGTCCAGGTGTTCGATGCGCGTGCGTTCGACGTCGGCGGCGCGCGAAGCTTCGGCCTGTGCGCGGCTGTGGGCTTCCCAGCGCTGCTGCCAGTCGGTGAGCGCGGTTTCGGCCTCGCGCAGCGCGTCCTGGCGAAGGACGTCTTCCTCGCGCAGCTGCTCCAGGCGCGGCTCGGCGTCGCCCACCGATTCGCGCAGCACGTCGAGCTTGGACTGGTCGCTGCCCATATGCTGGCCCAGTTCGGCCAGGGCGGTCATGGCTTCGTCGCGCGCCTTGTTCAGGCGGTTGGCCATTTCGCGCTGGTGCTGGATCTGCTGTTCGATGCGCGCCAGCGTGCCGCTGACTTCGTAACTGGCCGCCTGCGCCTTGTTGAGCGCTTCGGCCGATTCCTCGCGCTTCACGCGGCCGACTTCGATCTCGCGCTCGGCTTCGCGCTGTTCGGCGATGAGCTGCTGCAGGCGGGTTTCCTGCTGGTCGAGCTTGGCGCGCTGGCCCTGCAGTTTCTCGTCGAGGGCGCGGTGCTCCAGCGCCTTCCACTCGGCATCCTTGACCTTCCGTTCGGCCTGGATGGCCTGGTACTGCTCGGCCTGCCGCGCCTGGCGCTTGAGGTGTTCGAGCTGCTTGCCGACTTCCTCGCGCAGGTCGTTCAGGCGGTCCAGGTTCTCGCGCGTGTGGCGGATGCGCGTTTCAGTTTCCTTGCGGCGTTCCTTGTACTTGGAGATGCCGGCGGCTTCTTCCAGGTAGACGCGCAGTTCTTCCGGCTTGGCCTCGATGACCTGCGAGATCATGCCCTGCTCGATGATCGAGTAGCTGCGCGGGCCCAGGCCCGTACCGAGGAACAGGTCGGTGATGTCGCGGCGGCGGCACTTGGCGCCGTTGAGGTAGTACTGGTTGGTGCTGTCGCGGCTGACGGTGCGCTTGACCGAGATCTCGTTGAACGCCGCGTACTCACCGGTGATGGTGTGGTCGGAGTTGTCGAAGATCAGCTCGACCATCGCCTGGGAGACGGGCTTGCGGGCCGAGGAGCCGGCGAAGATCACGTCGGTCAGCGAATCGCCGCGCAGGCGACTGGCGGAGCTCTCGCCCATCACCCAGCGCACGGCGTCGATGATGTTGGACTTTCCGCAGCCGTTCGGCCCGACAACACCGGTCATGTTGGTCGGCAGGTGCAGCGTGGTCGGATCGACGAAGGATTTGAAGCCGGACAGCTTGATCGTGGACAGACGCATGCGTCGATGGGTTCTCGGTCTCGATGCGTGTCGCCTGACCGCGCGCGCATCCTCGTGAGGTGGATGACTTATCTACGCTAACTGCTTGATCGGTATAGCGAAGGATCGGCCTTTCAGCCGAAAGATGAAAGAGTATAGCGAGGCGCGGTCGCCGCGGTGGGCCGGATCGCCCGCCCGGTGGCCCTCCGCGGCCGGGAATGGCCGGTCGACACCGCATTTACGGTGCCGCTGCGAGGCTGGGGCCATGGATTCGGGCTTCTGGGAACAGGCCGGCGCGATCGCGTGGCCACTGACGATCGCACTCGTGCTGGGCCTGCTGACGCACCGCGCCCTGCTCGCCCTGTCCCGCCGTGCCGACGCCCAAGCCGCCTCGCGGACGCGGGCGCGGGTCGTCCAGGTCATCGCGACCCCGGCCGCGGTCGCCCTGCCGCTGTTCTTCCTGAGCCTTGCGATCCGTGCCACGCCCATGCCCGAGCCGTGGCTCGACCGCATCCAGCACGGGCTCGGCATCGGCGGCCTGCTGTGCCTGACCTGGCTGGCGGTGCGTGCCATCGGTGCGGTCGAGCGGCGGATCCTGCGCAAGCACCCGGTGGAAGTCGCCGACAACCTCGAAGCCCGCCGCGTGCAGACGCAGACGCGCGTGCTGAGCCGGATCGCGCAGGGCGCGGTCATCCTGGCCGGCGTTTCCGTGGCGCTCATGACCTTCCCCGCCGTCCGCCAGTTCGGCACGACGCTGCTGGCCTCGGCCGGCATCATCGGCCTGGTCGCGGGCATCGCCGCCAAACCGGTGCTGGGCAACCTCATCGCCGGATTGCAGATCGCAATGACCCAGCCGATCCGCCTGGACGATGTGGTGATCGTGCAGGGCGAATGGGGTCGCATCGAGGAAATAGACAGTACGTACGTGGTGGTGCGCATCTGGGACGAGCGGCGGCTGGTGGTGCCGCTGCAATGGTTCATCGAGAACCCGTTCGAGAACTGGACGCGCACGACCTCGCAACTGCTGGGCACCGCGTTCCTCTGGCTGGACTACCGCACCCCGATGACCGAAGTGCGCAAGGCGCTGCAACGCATCTGCGAAACCGACGAACGCTGGGACGGCCGCGTCTGTGTCGCGCAGGTCACCGATTCGGATCACTCGACCCTGCAGGTGCGACTGCTGGTGAGCGCGCGCAACTCCGGCGACCTGTTCGACCTGCGCTGCGCCGTGCGCGAACGCATGGTCGAATTCCTCAATGCCTCGCACCCCTACGCGCTGCCCCGCGTGCGCGTGGCGCGCGCGATCCGTGCGGCGGAAGATGCCGAGTCGCGGCAGTACCGTTCGCACCCGCCTGCGGCGACGACGACGTCGCCGGGGGCGGAGGATGTCAATGCGGCCGATCCGGTGAAGCCCGCCGAACCGCAGTGAACGTCTGGAAGTGTCGTGTTGCCGTCCATCCAGCTAATGCGGGTCTTGCAGGCGATGTCGGGCGTCGCAGGCGCGACTGGTGATGATGGGCTGGTCCGGATCGCCGTCCAGGAAGCTGACCATCACTTCCTCGCCGACGCGCGGCAGCGGCTGCATCGCACCGGCCCAGCCCTGCCACACGCGCAGCCAGCACGAGGCGCTTTCCTGCGGCGTTCGACGATCCCACGGGAACCGGACCTGCACACGTCCGTGTTCGTCGCAGTGGGTTTCCTCGTCCCCGGGCCCTACGACGCAGGCGATCTGCGGCCCATCCACGATCGGACGCTCCGCGGACTCGGGCTTCCAGTCGTAGTGAGCGGGAACCACGGTGGCCTCATAGCGATAACGTGCAGCGTGCCCCTCGCCATTCTGACCCGGCTGTTCGCCGATGTGGTGCATCGTGATCACGCGCCAGTGGTCGTTGAACGATCCGGTCGGATGGCCGGCGAGATCGAACGACAGCCCGGGGAACAGGCGCGCGTCGTCGCCGGCGATGGCGGCCGTATCTGCCGCGTTGCGAAGGCCCGACAGCGTATTGCGCGCGAACGAACTGCCCGCCGCGTCCGGCTGGTAGCGGCCGACGTGGACGTAATGTCCGTACGCGCCGACGGCCTCTTCCACGGCCCAGGCCTTGGCTTCATGTTGCAGGTGGTAGCGCGGCTGATGGAAGGCGCACTCGCGCAGAGTGAGGTGCGTCGGCGCCAGCTTGCGGCAGGACGCGAAGCGCCATAGCCCCCTGGCGGATGCACCACCGTCGGATGCCAGGTCATAGCGAACCGGCGCACCTTCCGGCAACACGGGCGCGCTGCCGATCTTGTCGCTCAGCACCAGCACCGCGCGGCCCGAGTCCACTTCATGCCAGAACACGATGCCTTCCCCGGCGGCCAGGCGACGGAAGAATGCCGCGTCGGTTTCGCGGTATTGCACGCAGTATTCCCGCGGCCCGTGCGCGGCAAAGTAGGCCGCGCGGGTGGCGTGGATCCCGCTTTGCTCCAGCAGCATCGCCAGCACGTGCGTGACATCGACCTGCTGGAAGATGCGACTGTCGAGCCGCAGCCCGAGCCTCGCCAGCGGCGATTCGACGACGGCGCGGTAGCGCGTGCGCCCGGGCCCGGTTTCATCCTGCCCGAAGGCAGTGACGATGCCCGGAACCGTCCGCTCCACAACGCCGTTGCGCTCGATGGTGAAAACCGCCTCGCGATCCAGCAACGCGACCGGCTCGAGGTCGGCCCCGGCCCTGGACAGATCCAGCTCCAGACGAAACGACCGGGAAACCCCTTCGCGCAGCTCGAACCGGACAACGTCGAACGCGTGGCCGTGAACATCGAACTTGAATCGAACACCCGACGGGTACGCCATGCTGAAGCTCCTTCCACTGGAAGCATTCAACTTCGGCGTTCGCACCCGACGTGTCTATGCAAAAATTTCCCAACCAAAAGTTGGGCACAGCATCAACCGCGCAGGCTGCGGCCGTCCTCGGGATCGAAGTAATGCATGTGCTCGGGGTTGTGGCCGAGATGCACGACGTCGCCGGCTTTCGGAAGACTGCGCGGGGGCAGGCGGACGATGAGTTCGCTTCCGCCGCAATCGAGGTTGAGGAAGGCCTCATTGCCAACCGGCTCGACGGTTTCCACCTTCGCCCGCAGATGGCCAGGCCCCGGTGCGGCGAGCGAGAAATCTTCAGGACGCAGGCCAACGGTGAGCTGCCTGCCCACGTGGCCGCGCACGCGATCACGCAGTGCCGGCTCCGGGTGCAACGGGAGCTCGAAGCCATCGACGATGGCCAGCGACAACGCTTCGTCGCGCTGTACGACCTCTCCCGACAGCAGGTTCATCTTCGGACTGCCCAGGAACGTCGCCACGAACAGGTTCGCCGGGCGGTTGTACAACGCCATCGGCGTGTCGATCTGCTGGATGCGGCCCTTGTCGAGCACGACGATGCGCTGGCCGAGCGTCATCGCTTCGACCTGGTCGTGCGTGACATAGATCATCGTCGTGCCCAGCTTGCGGTGCAGGCGCGCGATTTCCACGCGCGTGGAGGCGCGCAGCTTCGCGTCGAGATTCGACAACGGTTCGTCGAGCAGGAACACCTGCGGCTGCCGCACCAGTGCGCGACCCAGCGCGACGCGCTGGCGCTGGCCGCCTGAAAGCGCCGCCGGCTTGCGGTCCAGCAGCGGTTCCAGTTCGAGCATCTGCGCCGATTCGCGCACGCGCCTGGCGACCTCATCCTTCGACGCACCGCGCAGCTTCAGCCCGAAGCCGAGGTTCTCGGCCACCGTCATGTGCGGATACAGCGCGTAACTCTGGAACACCATCGCGATGTCGCGATCCTTCGGCGCCACGTCGTTGACGACGCGATCGCCGATGCGCAGCTCGCCGCTGGTGATCGTCTCAAGCCCCGCGATCATGCGAAGCAGCGTCGACTTGCCGCAGCCAGAGGGCCCGACAAGCACCAGCAGTTCGCCGTCGCCGATGTCGAAGGTCGCATCGTCCACGCCCACGAAACCGTTGGGGTACACCTTGCGCAGACGATCCAGCGTGACCTTCGCCATTGAGTTCCTCGGGTGAGCCCCTGCGGCCGTGCGGGACGTTGCCCGCATTTTCATCGGTCCGGCGATGCAAAGTTCACCGGTGTCCGCTATCCTGCCATGTAACCGTTTTCATGCCTATCCACTTCGCCAGGCCAACGCACAGATGAGTCAGCCGTCCGACCAGTACGCATTCCCCAAGGGCTTCCTGTGGGGCGCCGCCACGGCCGCCCACCAGATCGAGGGCTCGCCGCTCGCCGATGGCGCCGGTCCCAGCATCTGGACGCGCTTCGCGCACACGCCGGGGATGATGCTCAACGGCGACACGGGTGACGTCGCGTGCGACCACTACAACCGCTGGCGCGACGACGTGAAGATGATGCGCGAGCTGGGCCTGCAGGCGTACCGGTTCAGCGTGTCGTGGTCGCGCATCCTGCCGGACGGCACGGGACGGGTGAACCAGAAAGGCCTGGACTTCTATTCGCGCCTGGTCGATGAGCTTCTGAACAACGGCATCGAACCGCTGCTGACGCTCTTCCACTGGGACCTGCCGGCCGCGCTCGATGATCGCGGCGGCTGGCTCAATCGCGAGATCTCCGACTGGTTCGCCGAGTACGCCAGCGTGATGTACCGCGAACTCGACGGCCGCGTGAAAAAGTGGGTGACGCTCAACGAGCCGTGGGTCGTCACCGACGGCGGCTATCTGCACGGCGCACTGGCGCCGGGCCATCGCAGCAAGTTCGAGGCGCCTATCGCCTCGCACAACCTCATGCGTGCGCACGGCGCGGCGGTGAAGGCGTATCGCGAACTGGGCAAGCACGAGATCGGCCTGGTGGTGAACATCGAGCCCAAGTACGCCGCCACCGACTCGGCCGACGATGCCGCCGCCGTCCGCCGCGCGCATGCGTACATGAACGAGCAGTACCTGCACCCCGCCCTGCTCGGCCATTACCCGCCGGAGCTGAAGGAGATCTTCGGCGACGCATGGCCGCAGTGGCAGGACGAGGATTACGCCCTCATCAAGCAGAAGCTCGACTTCGTCGGCATCAACTACTACACGCGCAGCGTCACCAAGGCCGCCGAGAGCTATCCGCTCAACACCGGCGTGGTGCGCCAGCCGCTGGGCACGTACACCGAAACCGGCTGGGAGGTCTTCCCGCAGGGCCTGACCGACCTGCTGGTGTGGTTCAAGCAGACCTATGGCGATCTTCCGGTCTACATCACCGAGAACGGCGCGGCCTTCTTCGATCCGCCGGCGGCGATGATCGACGACGACGGCAAGCGTCGCGTGAAGGATCCGCTGCGCACCGACTACCTGCGCAAGCACCTGCGCGCGATCCATGACGCGATCGAGGCCGGCGTCGACGTGCGCGGCTACATGCTGTGGTCGCTGCTGGACAACCTGGAGTGGTCGCTGGGCTATTCCAAGCGCTTCGGCATGGTGCACGTGAACTACGTGACGCAGGAGCGCACGCCGAAGGACAGCGCGCTGTGGTATTCGAAGGTGATCGGCAGCCATGGCCGGTCGCTGTCCGAGCCGCTGCCTTACTGAAGGCACGCACGTTTCAACGGCGAGATCCGCTGCCCCCTCCCCTCCACTGGCAGCGGGTCCCGCCGTTCCTGTTTTCGCTCTTGTTGCTCTTGTAGCCCGGGCAAGCGCAGCGCACCCGGGTGAGCGCCGGGACCCCGGGTGCGCTTCGCTTGCCCGGGCCACGAAGCCGTGTCGCGCCGCGCTGATTTCGTATTCAGTCGCCCCGAACGCGCATGACGGCGCCCACGCCGCAGACAGGCGCCCGCCGGTCCATTACGCTGCGGACCAACCTGCACGACACGACGCGCCGTGGTGACCCCTTGAGCGAGACTCCCCAGAACGACACTCACGCCCTGCTCGCCGACATCGGCGGGACCAACGCACGGTTCGCGCTCGCGCGGCACGACGCGATCGATCCGTTGTTGATGGAAAGCGTGCGCGAATTCGCGGTCGCCGACTTCCCCTCGCTCTCCGATGCCGCACGCCACTACCTCGACACCACCGGCGCGGTCGCGACCACGGGCGTGTTCGCCGTCGCCGGCCGCGTGGATGGCGACGAAGCGCGCATCACCAACCATCCGTGGGTCATTTCCGCCGCGCGCACCAGCGAATCGCTCGGCCTGGATTCGCTCCGGCTGGTGAACGATTTCGCCGCGCAGGCGATGGGCGCCTCGCTGCTGCGTCCGCAGGACGTGGTGGCGCTGGGCGGCATCGGCTGGAACGGCCACGATGCACAGGACCGCACCTTCGGCATCATCGGCGCCGGCACGGGCCTGGGCGTGGGCGGGCTTCTGCGTCGCGGCGGTCGCTACTTCCCGCTGCAGACCGAGGGCGGCCACGTAAGCTTCGCGCCCAACTCGCCGGAAGAAATCGAAATCCTCCAGCAGATGTCCGCCGAGTTCGGCCGCGTATCGAACGAACGCCTCGTCAGCGGACAGGGCCTGGTGAACCTGCATCGCGCGCTGAGCAACATCGCAGGTGAAGATCCGGGCCCGCTGAAGCCGGCCGACATCACGGCGCGCGCGAAAGAAGGCGACGAACGCAGCCTTCGCACGATCGACGTGTTCTGCGCGGTGTTCGGCGCGGCGGCGGGCGACCTGGTGCTGACGCTGGGAGCATGGGACGGCGTTTTCCTCACCGGCGGCCTGGTGCCGAAGATGCTGCCCTCGATCGCCCACTCGGCGTTCCGCCAGCGCTTCGAATACAAGGGCCGGTTCTCGCCCGTGATGGCGCGCATCCCGACGCTCGCCGTGGTGCATCCGCAGCCGGGATTGCTCGGCGCGGCCGCGCTGGCGCAGGACCTCGCCTAGGCCGCGAAAGCCAACGCGGCCTTGAGGTGGCCTGTGCGAGGATCCGCGCATGGCCGACCGCACGCCCCTGCAGGCGCCTGAATCGAGCGCTCCGTACGCATTCCACGCGCACGGCAACCGCGATGTGTGGACGTGGGCGGCCGCTGTGTCGATCGCCGCCGAGGTGCGCCGCGAACTCATCGTGCAACCGCGCGCGCGCCTGCTGCTGTCCGGTGGCGGTACCCCGGGGCCGGTCTATCGCGCCCTGTCGCAGGCGCCGCTGGACTGGGAACGCGTGGACGTGGGCCTCGTCGACGAACGCTGGCTGCTGCCGGACGATCCGGACAGCAACGCGCGGCTGGTCCATCGCGACCTGTTGCGCGACCATGCCGCGGTCGCCCGCTTCGAACCGATGACGCAGGCAGGTCGCAACATCGAGGGAGCGGTCGCCACCGCCAACGCACACGCGCGCCGCGTGGCGGCCGTCGCCGTGTTCGGGATGGGCGAGGACGGACACACCGCGTCGCTGTTCCCCGGCATGCAGGGGCTGGAGCGCGCCTTCGCCAGCCCGCGCGATTACGTCGCGGTCGACGCGAGCGGATGCCCGGGCGCGCAGCAGTGGGCGAGCCGCATCAGCCTCACGCCGCACGGGATTTCGCGCATCGCGCACCGGCTGCTGTTGATCCAGGGAGCACGCAAGCGTGCGGCCTTCGAGCAGGCCATCGCGTCGGGCGACCGGGAGCGCTGGCCCGTGCTGGTGCTGCTGGAGCGCGGGCACGGTGCGCCGCTGGAAGTGCACTGGTGCGCATGACGACGTTCAGCGCGGTACGTCCGCCTGCGCCTGGTTCGCTGCTGTGGTCCAGGATTCCGACGCCGCCAAGTTGCGCGCTTGCCGCAGGAGGCGATTGGCGACCAGCAGGTTCTTCAGCGGCAGGACAAGGCCGGATTCGAACGGGCTGAGGATCACCGTCGTCACCAGCACCGGCACCAGTCCGACGGTGCGCGCGCGGGGATCGAGCGCGCGGCACAGGCGATGCGCACGCACGGTGTAGAACAGAACCGGCGGCACGGTGATCAACGTGAGCAGTACCGTGGCCTTCAATCCGTCGTGCCGCCACTGCATCGCGGTCGCGGTGCACATCACCGCAAACCACGCCACGTGCAGCACATACGTGCGGACCAATCCCGTGCGGGTTCGGGCGAGCTGGAGCAGAAGGTCGTCGCGATCCATGCGTAACGGCGCCAGAGAACGAAGCGCCACTGTAGCGTGACTACGCGAAGTTCCGCCCTGGACCTGCGGCACGCCCCGCGCCCCCCACTTCCGACTCCGGCGGCGCGCCGAACAGGCGCCTGCATTCGCGACCGAACTGCGACGGGCTTTCATAGCCGACGCAACGCGCGGCCGACAACGCCTCCATGCCGCCCGCCATCCTGATGAACGCGGCTATTGCCGCGTCTTCGCGCATTCGCTCGCTTTGGGCGCCGGCCAGTCGCAGAACCCGATGGGCGCGATGCCCGTCATCAGCGCATCGACGTTGTCGGCGGTGAGCGGCGGCGTGGCCGGATCGAACCGCGGAACGCGCTTGCCGCGCTGGAACAGGTAGAGGTCGTTCGTGCCGCGCACGGCGATGTAGTAGTTGATCTCGGCCATCTTCGGGTCGGACGGATGCGAGGCACAGCCGACGATTGCGCGATACGCCGGATGGCCGTCGACCACCGTCTCGCCGAGCGGCTCGAACACCGCCTGGTCGCCGCAGAGGCGCCGGTGCAGTTGGCCGAGCCCGCGCAGGAAATACTCGGGCGTGTTGCGCCAGTCCTTCGACCAGCCGTAAGACGCCTGCACGGTCAGCAGGTCCTTCCAGTCCTCCAGCGTCTGCCCCTTGGGCAGATAGGTGCGCATGCTCATCGGCCCCTGGTCCTGGTGGTAGGCCGGCATCGGGTTCCAGTCCAGTGGCAGGGTGTGCATCACCAGCTCGCTGTAGATCGGCGCGGTGATGTAGATGTTCTTCGTCCCGGGAGGCACCTTGAAACCTGCGTCCTGGGCGTGCGTGGTGGTCGCGAAGGCGGTCGTGACCAGCACCGCGGCTAGCAATCCCTGCATGCGCATGCGTTTCCCCTCTTCCTGTTGGGCCGGCCGGGCCGGCGTCGCTCCCCGCGACGGCCAGAGGATAGCGCCTGCAGCAGGCTGGCATGCAAGGGGGAATCACTACTTTCCGACCGCTGGTCGAAGGTGAAGCGCATTGCCACGCATCGCGCGGAGGTAGGGCAATGCTGGAAGCGCGCGGTGCGGCTTCAGGCCGGGCGCGCGCTCACACCTGCGGCACGCCCCGCGACCGCCCCACTTCCGACCTCGGCGGCGCGCCGAACAAGCGCTTGTACTCGCGACTGAACTGCGACGGGCTTTCATAGCCGACGTAACGCGCGGCCGACAACGCCTCCATGCCGCCCGCCATCATCAGGCGCCGCGCTTCGTGCAGGCGAAGGTGCTTCTGGAACTGCAGCGGCGACATCGTCGTCACCGCCTTGAACTGGTGGTGGAACGAGGACGTGCTCATGTGCACCGTGCGCGCGAGTTCGTCGATGCTCAGCGGCTGCAGGTAGTCCTCGCGCAGGCGCGCGACCGCGCGCGCGATGCGGCTGGAGCGCGTGTCGGTGGTCGCCAGCGCACGCAGGCGATGGCCGAGCTCGCCGGTGAGCACGCGGTACAGGATTTCCCGCTGTGTCATCGGCGCGAGCACGGGCAGGTCTTCGGGCGTGTCGAGCAGGCGCATCAGGCGCAGCACCGCATCCATCAGCGGCGCGTTGACGCGCGCGGCGTACAGCCCCAGGTCCAGACCGTGCGGCGCCGGTGCCACCTCGTCCGAGAGCGCCGGGGGTTGCCCGGATCGCGCGATCAACGCCGCGACTTCGTCCGGATCGATGTCCAGGCGCAGGCACAGGTACGGCTCTTCCGGCGTCGCCTCGATCACCTGCCCCGTCACCGGCAACGTCACCGACACGACCAGGTAATTGAGCGGGTTGTACACATACGTCTGCCCGGCGAGGGTCGCCGACTTGCTGCCCTGCGCGACGATCACAAGCCGCGGCTCGTACACCACCGGCGTGCAGGCGGTCGGCCCGCTCAGGCGGACGAGGCTGAGCGGCGGATGGGCGGTCGCGTGGACGCCGTCGCCCGGTGCCGATCGGGCAATCCGGGCCGCCAGCTCCGACAGCGCGGCGCAGTTGGGGCGTTCGACGGGGAAATCGGCAGGAGCCATTGATGTTCCGGGCGTTCCGGGGGACACGGTCGATTATGACTTCCGGGCTATGCCGGAACTTGCCGATCATGCCGGCTTGGGGTCGATTTGCAGGATTGGGCAATGATCCAGCAGCAATGGACTATCGCGACAGGAGCGCCCGCACTACCTTTAGTCGCAATACGGACGCCCCCACGTCTAACGCCCCGCAAGCCCGCTCTCCGGCGGCGCGCGGGGCGCAGCTGGTGCGCGGGCGCCTCCCCGTTGCTTCGCCACCTAAAGGCCGGCCGCCCGATGTGGATTGTCCAGTACGCCCTGAGCCGCCGATACACCATCGGCGTGCTCGCGATCCTGATCCTGCTGTTCGGCACGCTCGCCGCGCGGCGCATGCCCACCGACATCCTCCCCGAGGTCGGCATCCCGTCGATCAACCTGGTGTGGACCTACAACGGGCTGCCCGCCGCCGACATGGCGGCCAAGCTGACCTCGTTCTCCGAAGCGGCGATCCTGAACACGGTCGATGACCTGAAGGAAGTCCGTTCGGACACGATCAACGGCGCCAGCATCGTGCGCATCGACTTCCAGCCCAACGTGAGCCTGGACCGCGCGCTCGGGCAGATCACGTCGGTGTCGCAGACGATCCTGCGCCGCATGCCGCCGGGCACGTCGCCGCCACTGGTGATCCGCAACAACGTGTCGTCGACGCCGGTGCTGATGCTGGTGCTGTCGTCGGATTCGCTCACCGAAGCACAGCTGTACGACTACGCGCGCCTGCAGTTGCGCTCGCAGATCCAGACCATCCCCGGCATCCGCATGTCGCTGCCCTACGGCGGCGCGGCGCGGCAGATCATGGTCGATCTCAATCCCGCCGCGCTGCAGACCTATGGCCTGACGCCGGCCGACGTCACCGGCGCGCTGGAACGCGGCAGCCCCACCCTGCCGTCGGGCTCGATCCGCGAGAACGCGCGCGAGATGCAGATCTCGCTGGATTCCAGCCCCGCCACGGCGGCGGACTTCCTCGACATCCCCGTCGCCTCGCGCAACGGCACGCTGGTCTACGTGCGCGACATCGCGTCCGTTCGCGATGGCGGCGCGCTTCAGACCAACGTCGCGCGCATGGACGGATCGAGTGCGGTCGCCGTCGCGCTGATCAAGCTCGGCAATGCATCGGCCGTCGAACTGGTCCGCTCGGTGCGCGAACGCCTGCCGGAAATCGAAGCCTCCGCGCCGGCCGGCACGCGCATCCAGCCGATCTTCGACCAGTCGGTGTTCGTCGACAACGCGATCGGTTCGATCCGCCATGAAGCGCTGCTCGTCGGCCTGCTGGTCGCGCTGGTGGTGCTGGTGTTCATCGGTTCGTGGCGTTCGAGCCTGATCGTGCTGTCGGCCATCCCGCTGGCGCTGCTGGCCTCCGTCGCGATGCTCAGCCTGCTGGGTTACACGTTCAACGTGATGACACTGGGCGGCCTGGCGCTCGCCATCGGCATCCTGGTGGACAACGCGGTGGTGGACGTGGAGAACACCAACCGCAACATCGCGCTGGGCAAGGACGTGCGCACCGCGATCCTCGACAGCGCGAAGGAAGTGGTGTTCCCGGAGATGGTCTCGACCATCGCCATTTGCATCGTGCTCACGCCCATCCTGCTGATGACGGGCCTGTCGGCGTGGGTGTTCACGCCGCTGGCGCTGGCGGTGATCTTCGCGATGCTCGCGTCCTTCCTGCTGTCGCGCACGCTGATCCCGGTACTGTGCTACCTGTTGCTGCCCAAGGACATCGAAAGCCGCAGGAACCCGCGCTGGGCGCCGGAAAAGTTGCTGCTGAAGATCAACCACGTCGTCGAGCACCGCCTGGATGCGCTGCGCGACAAGCACCACGCGTTGCTGGTGAAGCTGGGCCACCACGGCGGCGTGCTCGCCATCGCGGCGCTGTTGGTGATCGCCATCGGCGGCATCTCGGCCGCCGCGCTGGGACGTGAGTACTTCCCGCACGTGGACGCGGGCCAGCTGCGCTTCCAGGTGCGCTTCCCGTCCGGTACGCGCCTTGAGCAGACCGCCGCGCGCGTGACCGACATCCAGCGCGAGATCCGCAAGATCGTGCCCCCCGACGAACTGCAGACCGTCTACGAGCAGATCGGCGTGCCCGATGCGGTGAACCTGTCGCTGGTCGACAGCGCGGTGGTGGGTTCGTTCGAAGCCGAGATCATGCTGCAGCTGAAGACGCCGCACGGTCCCAGCCACGAATACCTCTCGCAGATCCGCCATCGCATCGCCGATAAATTCCCCGACGTGAAGATGTTCGAGCGTCCGCCCGATGCGACCAGCCGCACGCTGGCCGGCTCGGCGGCGGCCGCGTTCGAGGTGCGCATCATCGGTCGCGACAGTGCGGGCAACCTCGCCCTGGCCCGCGAGATCGAACAACGTCTGCACCACGTGCCGGGTGCGGTGGACGTCGCGCTTCGGCAGGTACTCGACCTGCCCGAATACCAGGTGCACATCGACCGCACGCGCGCGGCGCAGCTCGGCCTCGACGCGCAGCAGGCCAGCCGCGCGGTGCTTGCGGTGCTCGGTTCTGCCGGCACGGTGTCGCCGGTGTACTGGACCGACACTGTCAACGCGCTCGCCTACACCGTGCAGGTGCAGGCGCCGCCGGTGAACATGACCAACATCGATGAGCTGCTCAACGCGCCGCTGCGCATCGGCAGCGATGGGCAGGCGGTGCTGTTGCGCAACATCGCCACCGTGACGCCGCGCCAGGTGCCGGCGAGCCTCGCGCGCACGACGCTGGCGCCGACGATCAGCGTGCTGGCGAACGTGGAAGGCACGGACCTGGGTTCGGTGTACGACGCGCTGACCGGCATCACGAAGCAGTTGGAAGGCCGACTCAAGCCCGGCAACCGCATCGAGATCGTCGGCCAGGCCGGCGAGATGCAGAGCGCGTACGGCGAACTCGCCGCGGGCCTGCTGATGTCGGCCGCGCTGGTGTTCCTGGTGCTGGTGGTGAACTTCCAGTCGTGGGTCCAGCCGCTGGTGGCGATGTCGGGCCTGCCCATCGCCATCGCCGGCGCGGCCATCGGCCTGTTCGTCACCGGCACGCCGCTGAGCGTGCCCGCACTGATGGGCGTGATGATGGTGATCGGCGTGTCCACCGCGAACTCGGTGCTGGTCACCAGCTTCGCGCGCGGCCTGGTCGCCGATGGACACAATCCCGAACTGGCCGCGTACGAATCCGCCGCCGTCCGCCTGCGCCCGGTGCTGATGACCGCCAGCGCGATGGTGCTGGGCATCATCCCGATGGCGCTGGGCCTGGGCGAAGGCGGCGAGCAGAACGCGCCGCTCGGCCGCGCCGTGATCGGCGGCCTGCTGTTCGGTACGCCGGCCACGCTGATCCTCGTTCCCTCCATCCTTGCCGTGCTCGGCCGCCGCATGCCGGCCGCCGCGCGCCACGCCGCCCATCCCGAAGAAACCCCCGGCGCCTCGGACGCCGAGGCAGGAGCCACGCCATGACGACCGCCCTCACCCACGCGCGCATCACGACGCGGGGCGCGAGCTTCACCCTGACCGCGCTCTGGGTCGCGCTCGCGCTGGCCGGCTGCAACCGCAGCTCGGCCGAGCCGACACCGGCACAGTCGGTGCCCGACGTGCTGACGGTGCAGGCCAAGCCGGCCGACGCAGCGTTCGAACTTCGCCTGCCCGCGCGTGCGCTGGCGGGCGAATCGGCGCAGCTGTTCGCGCGCGCGACGGGGTTCGTCAGCGAACGTCGCGCCGATCTCGGCGACAGGGTGCAGGCCGGCCAGGTGCTGGCGGTGATTTCCGCCCCCGAGTCCGACCAGGCCGTGCATGAAGCCGCCGCGCAGCTCTCGCAGGCCAAGGCCGACCAGGAACTGGCGAAGGTGAACTACGACCGCGCCGATGTGCTGGTCGGTTCCGGCGCGATTTCCAAGGAGCTGTACAGCGACCGCAAGGCGAACTACGACGTCGCCGTGGCCGCGCGCGGTGCCGCCGAGGCGCGCCTGGCCGCGGCGCGCGAGCGCCAGGGCTTCCAGACCGTGCGCGCGCCGTTCGCCGGCGTGGTGGTGGTGCGCAACGTCGAACGCGGCGATCGCGTGGTCGGCGACGCGGCCAGCGCGGAGCCCATGTTCGAGGTGAACGCACTCGATCCGCTGCGCGTGGTGGTCGACGTGCCGCAGAACGTCGCGCTGCAGATCCAGCCGGGCGTGGAAGGCGATGTCACCTTCCCCGAACTGCCGGGCCAGACGTTCAAGGCCCAGGTCGTGCGCAGCGCGAATGCCATTTCGCGCGATGCCGGCGTGATGCGCACCGAACTGCGCCTGCCCAACCCGGACAGCCGCATCCCCGCCGGCATGGTCGGCAGCGTCACACTTCACCTGACGCGCGCGGTGCCGGCGATCGTGGTGCCGGTGTCGACCGTCGTGCAGCGCGGCACGGTCGCGCAGGTGGCGACGGTTTCGGGCGGCAAGCTCGCCTTCCACGACGTCACGCTGGGCCGCAACCTCGGCAATGACATCGAGGTGCTCGCCGGCGTGTCCGCGAACGACACGGTCGTGCTCGCGCCGAACGCGCTGCTCACCGACGGCGCCGTCGTCAACGCCAAGCCGCTGGCGCCCGCGAAGAAGCAGTAAGCATCACGCGGCCGGCGATGCGCCGGCCGCATCCTTCTGCCGGCTCAGGTCGGCTTCGGCGCGCAGGAATACCGCGCCGAGGGCTTCGTCGCCGTTGGTCGAAGCGGCGCTGCCCACCAGCACCGCCAGCCCACTCCGTACAGGTTCGTCCCTGGCCACGGCCAACAGCGCGTCCAGGCGAGCCTCGCCCGCGTCGCCCACCAGCACGCGACGAACTCCGCGCTCTCGCTCACGCGATTCACGCGATCGCCCGCCTCCGGGTCCAGGCAGGCCTCGAAACGCGACTCCAGCGCATGCAGCGCCTTGTCCACCGTGCGCTCGCCACCGCGCTCCACGGCCATCGCGTAACGCTGCACTTCGAGGATCGCGATGCGGAAGTTTTCCTTCGACGAGGGCACCGGCTGCGGATCGGGCACGACCGTCCGCGTATCGGCCAGCGCGGCTTCGACCTGGTCCTGGTAGCGACGCGCATGCCCGTCCAGCAACCCCATCGCGATGCGGCCCAGCGACTGGAGCCACTCCCGCTGCGCGGGGTCGAGCGTGCGCGGTTGCCGGTCGACCACGCACAGCGTGCCGATCGCCTGACCGTCCGCGGTGGTGAGCGGCATGCTGGCGTAGAAACGGGCGCGCACCTCGCCGATCACGATCGGCAGGAAGGCGAAGCGCGGGTCGCGCGCGAGGTCGTTCACTTCCATCAGCTCGCCGGGCTGGAGGATCGCATGTGCGCAGACGGCGACGTTGCGCGGCGTTTCGTGTTCGGCCAGCCCGACGCGCGCCTTGAACCACTGTCGCTCGCGATCGATCAGCGACAGCAGCGCGATCGGCGTGCCGCACAGATGCGCGGCGATGCGCACCAGGTCGTCGTAGACCGTTTCGGTGGGCGTATCGACCACGTGATAGCGATCCAGCGCGTGCTGTCGCTCACGCTCATCGGCTGGAACGATGCGTTGGGGAATCCGGGCCAAGGGCCGCACTTCGCGCAGCGGAGGCTCGAACGTTGCCCCAGCCAAGGTCCAGACGGCGTCAACGCGACGCCGAAAGGCCGTGTCGTTCAGTGCAGCGCCACCCGCACGCGTGCGCCGGCCCGCCCGATGCGCAGCTCGCCGTCGCGCCACTGCGCCGGCTCGCCATCGAGGGTAGTCGCGCCCGGGGCCGTTTCGAACGGCCAGGTGAACACGATGCCGCCGGGCGGCAGTTTCGTGTCGGGTGCGATGTCGAGCACCAACGTCCCGCCGGATTCGCGCAGCGAGTAGCCCAACGGGCCGTACTGCGTGCGCAGGTTCGCCACGCTCACTCCCTCGCCCGCCAGCCAGTCCGCCGGAATGCCCGCCGCGATGACCAGCGCGTCATCCAGGTCGCGTGAGTACGCGAACAGGTCCAGGGCCGAACGCACGTAATCCGACGCGACCCATGCATGCGGCAGGTCGCCGACGAAGAACGGCATGCGCGGCGTGCGCGAGACCACTTCGGCCCACTGGTTCCACGCGCGCGGCTGCTGGTCGGCGAAGAAGAAGTCCAGCGCCTGGTGCGCGCGATCGCGCCAGCCCAGGCGCACGAACGTGCCGATGGTGCGCAGTTCGTACGGCGTGTAGTCCTTCCATTGGCGCGTGCCGTCGCGGCGCGCTTCGAACTCGCGCCAGTAACGCTCGAACGTGTTCGCCAGCAGATCACGCGGCAAACGCCCCTGCTCGCCGCCGGGCGCGAGGGCGATCGTCGTCGACGTCGCATCGAAATCGCCCAACTCCGCCGCACCCGGCAGGAAGTCGATGCCGTGCTGCTGCGTCGCGCTGCGCAGCGAGGCGTAGAGGTCGTCGCGGAACTGGTCGCGCGAGGCGGCGAACCGCTTCGCCTCGCCATCCTTGCCGAGCCACTGCGCGATTTCCACCGCATCCTTGTAGCCACGCAGCGCCCAGAAGTTGTCCCAGTACGAATGCATCGGCTTGGCCGAATAGCCTTCGTGGCTGATCGACGCCGGCATCATTCCGTAGAACGCCGGATTGCGCGCGCGATTGGCTTCGGTGCGTTCGCTCAGGCGCAGCTTCTCCATGTAGTCGAACGCGCCGACCACGTGCGGCCACATCGCCTGCAGCATCGCGCGATCGCGGGTGAAGCGGTACACCTCGGCGATGGTGAAGATCAGCTCGCCATGGCTGTCGTTCTCCGGCACCGGGTCGCTGCCGCGATCGTCCACGCAGCACGGCACCTTGCCGTTGTCGAACTGGTGCGGCGCGTACCAGCGCAGGAACTCGGTGGCGACGTCCCCGCGCCCCATGCGCAGCAGGCCCTCGCCGATCATCGCGCCGTCGCGGATCCACGCGCGCGAGTACGAGCGCGTGCCCGGCTGCAGGCGTGGCCCGATGCGGCTGATCAGCATGTGCGCCAGCGCGGTGCGCAGCGTATCCACCACATGCTGGCCCTGCTTCGGCACGCGCAACTGCACGCGGTCGAGCTTGCCGCGCCAGAGTTCGGCAGTGGCGGCCTGCGCCTTCGCGGCATCGATGGGCTTCGGGGTCGCGACATCGCGGCCGGTGAGGCGCACGCTCCAGTCGAACTCGCGCGACTGCCCCGGCGCCAGTTCGACCGAGTACAGCAGCGCGCCCGATGCGAGCCCCGTCACGTCGTCGACCTTGCTGGCAACCGGGCCCAGTGCCTTGGTCTGGCAGCCTTCGCCGCAGAACGAAGCCCACTGCGCACGCGCCAGGCGCTGGACCGCCTCGCCTTCGTCGAAACGCGTGGCGAACGCGGTGTCGGCGGTGCTCGCGCGCACCGGGAAGCGGCCGGCGACGGCGATGGTGTCCTCGCCCACGCTGATCGAACGGATTTCGCTGACGCCGCCCACCGTGCTCAGGAACTGCGTCGGCGGATTCACCTGCATCGGGCGCGCGGCCAATGCGAAGACGTAGCGACGCGGGCGGTCGCCGGTGTTGCGAAGCACGTAGCGCGCGGTGAGGTGCGAATCCTCGCGCGTGCCGTGCGCGAAGGCGGTGGTGTCGAGCGCGAAGTCCGCATGCTGCCAGTGCACGGACGGGATCGGCAGGTAGCCGTCCTGCAGCGATTGCGTGGTCTTCACATCGGCCCACGACACCAGCGTGCCGTCGCTGACCACGAACGGTTCGATGCTGAAACCGCCCTTGCCGACTTCGATGGCGCCGTCCTCGCCGATCAGGCCTTGCTCGACGCCGCCGTCGAGGCCCAGGATCGTCCAGTACGGCTGTTCACCGCTGAAGCCACGCGGCCAGCGACCGCGCGGCGCATCCCGGGCGACGGAACGGACGAAATCGTTCGGCGTCGCGGCGAACGCGAGCGGCATCACCTGCGCACGCACGAGTGCGACACGGCCGGTCGGCGCCTTCAGCGGCGTCAGGCGAACGAAGCGCGCTTCCGACTCGGGCAACGCGATGTGGTCGCGGCCACCATCGCCTCCGGCCACCTCGCGCGCAGTGCGCCACGTCATGCCGTCGTCCGACAGCTCGATGCGGTAGTCGCTCGCGTGCTCGTTCGGCGACCAGTCCAGGACCAGCCCCCCGAACTCGCGCGGCTTGCGCAGGTCGAGCGTGATCTGCGGCGGCTTCGCCGCATCCACCGGCGCACGCCACGCGGTGGTCGCCACATCGTCGATCGCGGCACGGGCCGGCCCGTTGCGATCTTCGACCGTCGCGGTCGCCGTGGCGGTCAGCGGTGAATCGTCCTGTGGCGGCAACGCACGGAACGTGAGCCGGTCGAAACACACCGAACCCTTGCCGCCGACGCTGTTGTAGATCGTGAACTCGACCCGGCGGCTGTGGCGCAGCGTGGGATCCTGCGCCGGCCCCCACGCGCGGCTGATGTGCCGCTGCTTGTAGACGACGGGCGTCCAGGTTTTGGGAAACCCGTAACGCGGCTTGTTGACCCACCACACGTTGTCGCCGCTGTCGTCCACGACCTTGAACTGCAGGTCGTTGCGCGGCGAATCGCCCCGCAACTGGAACGAGAATGCGTAATTGCCCGGGTAGTCGACCGGAATCTCGCGCGTCAGCCCGGCGTAACCGGAGACGCCGTTGAAATCGTAGTCCAGGCACACGGCCTGGCCGTCGGCACCGGCCACGGTACGCAGCTTTCCGCTGACCTGGTCGGAGGTCACGACCTGCCACGAAGTCGTGGATTCGAAATCATCGAGGACGCGGATCTCGCCAACGCCCTGCGTCCACGCCACCGCCGGAACGAGCGCGAGCGCCCATGCCAAACGCCTTGCCATCCTCACCCTTTCACGCTCCCGACCAGCAGGCCCTGCAGGTAGTAACGCTGCAGCGCCAGGAACAGGACCAACACCGGCAACACCGTCACCACCGATCCGGCCATCATCATCTCGTTGTCCTGCACGTGTTCGCGCGACAGCGACGCCAGCGCGACCGGCAGCGTGAAATGGCCCGAATCGCTCAGCACGATCAGCGGCCACATGAAGTCGTTCCACGCGCCAAGGAACACGAAGATCGCCAGCGTGACGAGGATCGGCTTGAGCACCGGCAGCACGATCTGGAAGAAGATGCGCGTCTCGCTCGCGCCGTCGATGCGCGCCGCCTCCAGCAGTTCGTCGGGAATCGAACGCGCGTACTGGCGCACCAGGAAGATGCCGAACACGCTCGCCATCAGCGGCACGATGGCGCCGGCATACGTGTTCACCAGTCCCATCTGCTTGAGCATCAGGAACAGCGGCATCATCGTGACCTGCGCCGGAATCACCAGCGCGGCCAGCAGCAGGCGGAAGACGCGTTCGCGCCCGGCGAATTTCAGCTTGGCGAACGCATAGCCGGCCATCGTGTTGAGCAGCAGGGCGATGAGCGTCGCAGTGGTGGCGATCATCGCGCTGTTGGCCAGGTAGCGACCCATGCCCGCGCGCGCGAACAGCTCGTGGTAGTTGGCCAGCGAAGGCGACGACGGCAACAGCGGCGGCGGGAAATGCGCCGCCTCGCCGGGCTGCATGAACGACACCGACAGCATCCACAGCAGCGGCGCCAGGCTGATCACCGCGAGCGCGATCATCAAACCATTGACGATGGCTCGGGCGAAGCGCGGGCTCATTCTTCCGCTCCGCGTCGACGTGCGAACCACAACAGGCCGCTGGTCGCGATCATCATCAGCGCGAACAGCAGGAACGCGACGGCCGATGCGTTGCCCAGGTTCCACCACATGAAGCCTTGCTCGTACATCAGGTAAAGCACGCTCACCGTGCTTTGCAACGGACCGCCCTGCGTGATCACGTACGGTTCGGCGAACAGCTGGAAGTAGCCCGACAGCGTGAGGATGCCGACCATGAGCAGCACCGGCCCCAGCTGCGGCAGCGTGACGTTCCAGAACTGCTGCGCGGGCGTGGCGCCGTCGATGCGCGCGGCTTCGTACAGGTCTTCCGGGATCGACTGCAGGCCGGCGAGGAAGATGATCATGTTGTAGCCGAAGTTCTTCCACACGGCGAACAGGATGATCGTCGGCATCGCCCACGTGGGATCGCCGAGCCAGTCGATGGCAGGAAGGCCTATCGATGTGAGCCCCCAGTTCACCAGGCCGTATCGCGTGTGGAACAGGTATCGCCAGATCACGGCGACGGCGACCACCGTCGTCACCACCGGCGCGAAATACGCGGTGCGGAAGAACGGCTTGAAGCGCGCTGCCTTCGAATGCAGCAACAACGCCGCGCCGAGCGACACCGCGATCGACAGCGGCACGCCGACCACGACGAAGTACATCGTGTTGCCCAGCGCCCGCCAGAACAGCGGGTCCTGCAACAGCGTCGCGTAATTGTGCAGGCCGACGAAGCGCAGGTTGGAGAGGTCGGCGAGCGAGTAGATGTCGAAGTCGGTCAGGCTCAGCGCGAACGCCGCCAGCACCGGCAAGCCGAAGAACACCGCGATTACCGTCAGCGCGGGCGCGGCGAACACCCAGCCCGCGGTGGACGCGCTGACGCGACGCGAGGCGATCATGGCGCACCTCCGGCCTTGTGCTGGTCCATCATCCAGCGGCGTTTCTCGAGGATGGCGTCGGCGCGGCGATCGAGCTCGGCCGCCGCTTCATCCACCGTGTAGCGACCGGCGACCATCTGCTCGCCGACGATGCGCAGCTCCTGCGCGATGCGTTCCCATTCGGGCACTTTCGGCGCGGGCCTGGCGCGTTCGAGCTGCTCGCGGAACGGCAACGTGTACGGATCGGCCCGCAGCGCCTCGCTTCCCGCCCATGCACTGCGACGTGGCGGCAGGTTACCGGTGAGGGCGTGGAAACGTACCTGCACCTGCGGATCGGAGAGATACGCGACGAGCTTCCACGCCGCGTCCTTGTTCTTCGCCTTCTCGAAGATGACGAAACTCGCGCCGCCAGCGACCGACGCGCCGGGGCCGTCCGGACCGGGCAGCGGCATCGTGCCCCACTTGCCTTCCAGTTCCGGCGGCAGGCGCTTGCGGAATTCGGCGATGTTCCAGGGGCCGTTGATGTAGAAGGTGAAGAAGCCGCGGCCGAACTCGTTCCAGACGTTGGCGATCTGCGTGTTCGCGAACGCCGGCGCCCATTTGCGCTGGAAGATGTCGTTGTAGAACGTCAGCGCGCGCTTGAACCCGGGACTGCGGAAATTGCCGTAGCGGCCCTCGTCGCGCAGCAGCGGGTCGGGTTGCTGGATCGCGAGGTTCAGCAGCGGCTCGTACTCGTTGAGCGGCAGGTGGATCGCATAACGATCCGGCCCGACATGGCGCTTCACCGCCGCCATCGCCTCGTTCCACTCCTGCCACGTCCGCGGCACCTGCTTCACGCCGGAGGCTTCGAGGATGTCGCGGCGGTAGAACGGCAGGCGCGTTTCGACGTACCACGGCACGGCGTAGACGTGCTCGCCGATGATGCCGGTGTCCCACGAACCGCTGAAGTAATCGCTGGCCCGCATGGACGCAGTGCGGGCCAGGAACGGCTCCAGCGGCGCGACCGCGCGTAGTTCGACGAACTCGGCCAGCCACGTGTTGCCCAGGCCGCACACGTCCGGCAGTCCGTCGCCTGCGAATGCGGTCAGCAGTTTCTCGTGCGCCGCGGTGACCGGAAGCTGCTGCACCTCGACGCGGATGCCGGGGTTCGCGCGTTCGAAATCCGGAATGAGCTGGCGGACCATCTCGCCTTCGAAGCCCATCGCCCAGAAGCGCACCACGGTGCGGTCGTCGCGCCCGGTGCCGCATGCGGCGAGCAATGCGAGCAGGCAGAGCAGCAGCGCCGCCACGAATACGCGGCGGCGCCGTGGCGAGCCGGGCCGTCGCCTGCTCACTTGGTCTTCGGCTCCTGCGCCGGCGCGGGCTGCGGCGTCTGCGACGCACGGTTCACGCGCGACTCTGCCTCACCCAGTGCGCGCGCGGTGGCGGCATCCTTCTCGGCCTTGGTCTGCGGCTTGGGCTGCGTCGGCGCGGCTTCGCCTTCCGCCACAGGCTCCAGCCAGCCACCCTTGAATCCCGCCTTCTGCAAGCCGTCGCGGACGTACTTGTTCCGCTTCATCACGTTCCAGACGAAGTCGTTGCGGTAGTTGCTGATCATCGCCAGGATCGGCCCCTGGTCGATGCCGATGTAGTCGCTGGCCACCCAGCCTTCGCCCGGCACCAGCCGGCCGGTCTTCAGCGGGATGTCGAAGTCGAAGCTGCGGTTGAACGAATCGAGGAAGCCGTAGCTGGAATACAGGTACTCGCCGTAGCGCTCGTGCAGCGCGACGGTTGTCGGGATCACGATTTCCGGCGCGAACGGCAGCGATGCGATGGCCGCCGTCGGCGCGATCGTGCCGTCGTCGAACGTATCGCGCAGGCCGGCGCCCCGCGCGGAGTAGTGGCGGAACTGGCGCTGTTCGCCGCGGAATTCCTGCAATGTCTGCTGCGGGCCGTCGCTGGCGGTCAGGCCCCACACTTCCGGGCCGTAATCCTTCCACTTCATCGGATTGGCGATGGCGTACGCGCGCTGCGCGTACGCCGCGCGGCGGCTGTTCTCGAAGTAATCGATTCCGCGCTCGCGCATGTAGTCGTCCTGGATGCCGCGGAAATCGATCCAGACATGGCTGTACTGATGGCCGAACAAGGGGCCGAACGACAGGTATTCCTCGCCCTGGTACACGCCCCACGAATCGTTGTACGTGCGCGTCCAGACCGACCAGGACTCAGGCGCGACCGGATGTGTCGGCGAGCCCAGCGCGAGGATGTAGAGCATCATCGCTTCGTTGTAGCCGGTCCAGTCGTGCTGGATGAAGCCGCTCTCGGGGAACCAGCCCATCGAGATCAGCGGCGCGTTGCGCTGCAGCCACGTCCAGTCCACGCGCTTGTACAGCGTGTCGGCAAGATCGCGGATCTCCTTCTCGCGCGGATCGTCGCGGTCGTAATAACTCTGCGCGAACAGCACGCCCATCATCAGCAGCGCGGTGTCCACGCTCGAAAGCTCGACCCAGCTCTGGTAGCGCGCGCCGGTGTCCATGTCGAGGAAGTGGTAGTAGAAGCCGTTGTAGGCCCCCTTCCCTTCCGCCTGCGAACCGGCGGGGATGTCGCGGAAGAATTTCAGCGTGGTGAGCGTGCGATCCACCGCCTGGCGGCGGCTGACCCAGCCGTTCTCGATGCCGATGGGATAGGCCGTCAACGCGAAGCCGACCGACGCGATGGACGCGAACGGGCGCGAAGGATATCGGTCGGGCGTGAGCCCGTTCACTTCGTTGGTGGTATCCCAGAAGAACTGGAACGTGCGCTTTTCAACGTCGCGGAACAGCGGTGGCAGTTCGAGCTTGGTCGGCTTCAACGGCTCCACCTCGACCGGCGGTGCGGACGCGATGGGGTATGCCGTGGACGCCGGCCCTTCCTGCTTGCACCCGGAAATGAACACGAGCACCGCCACCAGCGATGCAGTCCCCACGCTGCGTCGTATCGAATCGAACATCACCACGCCATCTTGTCGAATGGAAGTCTTTATGCCTTTACCCATGCGGGCGAAGGCCGTACCACGAAACCGCCGACCGCCCCGACGAGGTAGGCGGCCGGCGGCCCGGGTCAGAAGTTGAAGCCTAGCGAGAGCTTGAAGGTACGGGTCGGGTAAGCGTTCTGCGCCGTCGGCTCGCCGAAGTTAGGGTTCGCAGGCGAACCGAAGTTCCCCGGGAAGTCGTCGTAACCGTCGAAGTTGTTCCAGTCGAACACGTTGAGGATGTCGCCACGCACCCACATCCGGAAACCGGCGCCGGTGTCGAACTCCTTCTGCATCGCCAGGTCGACCTGCTTGAACCCGAAATCGCTGTCCGGCTTGTACTGGCCGATGAAGCAGTTGTTGGCCTGGTCGACGTCGAAGCAGTTGACGTAGTAGCGCGGAATCTTCGATGACACCGAGAGCTTGCCGGAGAACGTCGTCCCCCAAGGGCCGTCGTACAGGCCCGTGACCACCAGACGGTGATCGGGCACTTCGGCGTCATGCCAGCCGTACTGACCCAGCGTCGGATAATCCAGCGCGAACACCTCCGGCGACTCGCGCATCTCGCGCGCCTTCTGGAAGGTATACGCGAAGGTGACGCCCCAGCCGGACTCGGCCGTGTACGGCTTTTCCGCCTTCAGGTACAGGGAGCTGGTGCGCGTCTTCAGGCCGTTGACGCCGAGGATCAGGTTGCTGAAGCCCTCCAACCCCTGATTGAACGGCGAACCCCACTGGAAGCCCGGCGCGAAGAAGGTGCCGTCCGGTCGACGATTGCCCAGCAGCCAGGCGAAACCATCGTTGCCTTCCACGTAGGAGATCGTGGCGTCTGTCAGCCAGTCCCCCACGGTGTTTCGCATGCCCAGGCTGAACTGATCCGAGTACGGAACCTTCAGGTCATTGTTCAGCAGGAACACTTCACGCCCCTCGCCATTTGGCGACGCGAGCGAGGCAAGCGCCGCCGGATCGAAGAACGCCGGGTTGAAGTCGATGCACGGTTCCGATTGGATCGGGCACGTGCCATCGGCCTGGCGGAAATAGACATTGGTGGCCGGGAACGTGGCCTTGGTGATTTCCAGCTGCAACCAGTCGAACAGGTTGCGGTCGTAGGCACGACCGGCACCGCCGTAGATGACGTGGCGCTGGTCGGCGTTGAGGTCGTACGAGAAGCCCAGGCGTGGCTGCCAGCCGTCCGTGAACGAATCGCGATTGTTGCCGGTGCTGATGAAGTCGTTGATGTTCACGCCCGAGTTCGCGGCGTTGATCGCGGTGGACCCGCGCAGCGCGGCGACCACGTCGGCGGGCGTGACGAAGTCGGTGTAGCTCGGACTGTCCTCGTAGTCGTAGCGCAAGCCGAGATTCACGATCAGGTGATCGTTGACCTCCCAGTCGTCCTGAAAGTAGATGCCGTACTGCTTGTTGCTCGACTGGGCGCTGCCGTCACCGACGCCCGGCAGGGCCGAACCAAAGCGCACGTGTATCGGCTGGGTGACGCTGCCGTTGATGTCGTAGGTGAACTGCGGGTTGTACGGCTGGCGTTCGATCGCGTTGACGTCGATGTCCTTGAACTTCACGCCCATTTTCATCGTGTGGCCCTGCAGGCCGGTGAAGGTCAGGTCGTCCTGGAAGCCCCAGCCCTTCTGCCCCTTCTCCTGGAAGTCGGAGCCCGCGCCACCGCGCACGATCAGACGGCTGTTGATGTTGTTGCCATCGAAGTTGATCAGGTTGTAGCCAAGCCCGTTGGTGGCCGGACTGGGGCTGAAGCTCGCGTCCTCGTACGTCACATGCGCATCGTTGAGCCATGCACCGTTCGTGTACTGATAGCGCAGGTCGACGCGCGTTTCTTCGTTGAGCTTGTCGGTCCCGTAGCTCGGGAGCGTGGTGCCGCCGATGTTGGTCAGCTCGCTCTCGTCACGGTACTTGGTGGTGAACTCGAAATAATGATTTTCGCCGATCAGCCAGTCGATCTTGGCGAAGTACAGATCCTCCTTGAAGGGCGCCACGAACAGACCGGTGCCCGCGTCCTCCTGCAATGCCGGCGGCAACTGCGAGATCTGGTAGCCCTCGCCGAGGGCGAGCGAACGCGGCCTGTCGAACTCCTTGGCCTCGTAGGCGAGGAAGAAGTGCGCCGTGTCGCGCAGGATCGGACCACCGAAGGTCGCGCCGTACTGCGTCTCGCCGGTTTCGGACTTCGTGTCCAGGCGCTCCTCGAACAGGGTCCGGGTGCGCCAGTCCTTCATCGTGCGATCCCAGAAGAAGCTGCCTTCGAACTTGTTGGTGCCCGAGCGGGTGGTCGCGACGATGGCGGCGCTGTTGAGCTGGTCGTACTCGGCCTTGTAGTTCTGGGTGATGACCTTGTACTCGCCGATCGCCGACTGCGGGAACGGATTGCCGCTGGTCGAATCCTGGCCGCTGATGCCGCCTCGCAGCACATAGTCCTTCTGGCCCACGCCGTCGATGTATACGTTGATGCCATTGGGCGCGCCGGCGCCCGAGCGGATGCGCGTGGAACCTTCGCTGCCACGCTGGAAATCCACGCCCGGCGCCAGATCGGCGAACGACAGGAAGTTGCGCGAACCCTGCGGCAGCATGTCGATCTGCTTGCTGCTCACGTAGGTCGCGATTTCCGACGTTTTCACTTCGGGCAACGCTTCGCTGGTGACGGTGACGGTCTCCACCGTGGTGGCGCCTTCGACTGGACCGGTTTCGGCGACACCGCCCGCCGCCAGGTTGAGCGTCGCCGTCTGGCCGACCATCAGGGTCACGGTCTTGGTGGTCGCCTGCCCGTTCGCGACCGCGTCGATGCGGTACGTACCAGGCGGCAGGCCGCCGAGGTTGTAGGTGCCTCCCGTCGCCTGGACCTTGCGGGTCAGGCCGGTGGCGGTGTTCGTCGCGGTGATCTGGGCTTCGGTCGCGGGGGCCGAATCGACCGTGATCTGGCCGCGGATGGTCGCCGACGTGCTCTGCGCCATCACCGCGGGGGCGGCGACGGCCAGGCAGCTGGCAAGGGCGCAGGCAAGGAGTCGGCGCGACGGATGTCGCGGGATCGAGCGGGGGAACCTCGAATTCATATGCTTCCTCTCTCCAAAAGCATGTCGAACCACGTGGAATCGTTTACAGCGAACACTCACAAGGAACCGTGACGCCCGGG
>Ga0209676_1000884_pt1 | contig 38371 bp, 52 predicted proteins | sample AraplaCvi_mLB_r2_FD_184282 | JGI IMG/M metagenome (GOLD analysis project Ga0209676, IMG submission 184282) | Arabidopsis root microbial communities from North Carolina, USA - plate scrape MF_Cvi_mLB_r2 (SPAdes) (version 2) | ecosystem: Host-associated > Plants > Roots > Endosphere | place: USA... | reverse complement strand
CCATCACTTCAACGATTCTATCCACGACTTCGGCCTTTCCTATCCATCACTTTGACTGTTCTATCCACGACTCCGGCCTTCCTATCCATCACTTTGACTATTCTATCCACGACTTCGGCTTTTCTATCCATTATTTGGCCTTTCCTATCCGCAGCTTCAGAAATGACCTTCCCAATAAATTAGACAAGGGGCAGCCTCGCTACTGCGAAGCCACCCCTTTAGTATTTAATAGGTAACATGTTTCGTAAATTGTAAAGTCTCAACCCAATCATCTGGGGAATATTATATTGAAACGTAGTTGTTTCATCACCGCGGTAAAATTCCACTGTGTGCTTTCTAACTTAAGCAACGCAAACCCAACCTTCTTTTGCGTCCTTGCAGCCCCAAAGCATGCGCCAGTGTGAATAAGTATCTTCAAAAACAAAAGTAGAATTCCAGATTACGTAAATATGCCACCTAAAATAGCACGAATCATATTATAGCATATAGTTTTTTAAAAGTAAAGATTTCATTTCAAGTTACCAAGGTATAACCTTTGAACATTCAATTTGATACCCATGTTGAGCATACCACTCTAGTAAAGAATCCCAATAGTTTTCGCAAATCACAATAATTTGTTGTGCGTCAGAGAGATTACCGGACATCACCAACTCACAAAGAACCTCAAATCCCTCAGGCTTATCTGTAAACGACAGTGCTTCAGGTAATACTTGAGCAGAAGTTGTGAAAAATTGTTTATTGTGTAATCCTAAAATCATCGCACCTGCAATGGCAATTTCCATCGCCAAAATCGGTAAAAATGTTAGCGGACCCTGCAATCCAATATTTCTCATTTTACCAATATACTCATACATTTCTTCTACTAAAGTTCGACAGATCGCTTCTTTAAATATCGAGCTATCTATTGAGCTAGCTTTTACTTTTAGTTCAGAAAAAAAATCATTTGGGTCATAAATAGGTAAAATATTAAAAAATTGCCCATGGGTCAGTGGCCATCTTTCATCAACTGTAGTCGCTTCTTCAATTATATGTTCTACGCTTTCAAAGTTCACTTCTGCTTTCCAATCTCCGGCTGTCCATTCATAGCAAAAGTCTTCATCAAAAGCGTTTAAAATACATTTAATTTCTAAATCTGAAAATGGTCCATCTGTTTTTCGGGCTAATGATCCGTAAATCCCAATCGCTTGCACCTTCGAACCATATCTTTCTAAAACTTGGTTGGCAATTGAATAAGCAATTTTCATTCTTTCTTCTCTCGTTATTTTTTTCGGACCAATCATATTTTCTCTCCTTGTGAATGAATTATTAAATTGAGCTATATAATTGGCCGTGGAGGACCACGAGCTTAACGAGGAATTTTATCTGCCGTCATGTGCAAAATCCCCTTTCCTTAATTAACATTCTGCATTCTTTTTTCCAACAAATCCGAAATTTCGTCTATATCCATGTCAAACATAACCGAGTCATGTGATAGAGGCGCAAAATAATATGTAACTTTTTCTTCCCCATATAATTTCTCTAACCGCAACCACCTTTCAGTCGGTAGCACACAAAAAGCCAACGTATCTCCGCCAAGTGAATCCATGTACCAGCGGATTTGATATTTCGGAGCAATAAAGTCCTGCACAGCTTTCAAAGTTGTGTCCCTATCCGTTCTTTCTTCATCATACGGGATTGCTTTCTTCAATTCATCTTTTATTAAGAAAATATCAACACACCTTGGCTTATCAATTTCAACTAGTTCGACATTTATTTTATCTTCTTCAAGTAAGTATTCGTTAAAATAATCCACGATAGATTCGTCAAAATCTTTCCAATCCACCCATACTAATGCTTCGCTATCCCAAAAGCTTTCTTCTTCCGCTAATGGATTTTTCAAAAATAGCTCGATTTCTCCCTCTATTTGATTCATACACATCCCCCTCAAATTTGATTTTAACGCACAAAGATTTGTAAATTCTTTATACCTCTACTGCATTTTCGCAATCCTGATACTTGCCAACCCCAAAAACAAACAATCTAACACTACTATATATTACCATATTTTAGATAAAAATAGAGGCCGTTCACAATGAACAAGCCTCTTAAAACGCTTAATATTTACTTCGTTCAACATCCAGAACACCATAATGAAACTTCGCAGTCGTTCTTGTTAACTGCTGAAATCTGTATTTAGCAAACCATTCTGAGCGAAAATGAGCCTTTAACACTACCCGTTTTCTCGCCACGCGATACGCTTCCTTTACCCATTCTTCCGTTAATGTCACATGTTCCCCAGCTATGCGTAGTGCTTCAAAATTATTGGCTTCTTCAATAATTTCTTCAAACATCGGATCCATATAGACGACATCAAACGTATTGTCCGGCAACGTTTTCAAATAATTAATCGCCTCAGCCTGCACCACATCTATCTGGCGCATACATGCAGTTAATGGCAGCTCAGTCGTATCGTAGGATTTCATCCCTTGCTCAACAATAAATGCTACATTCGGATTCGCTTCAAGCCCAACGACTTGTCCCGCCTCGCCAACTGTATAAGCTGCCAGCATAGCGTCAGCAGCAAGTCCCAATGTACAATCGAGCACTGCATCTCCCTTTTCAAGCTGTGCCGCTTCTAAAAACGGCTCCGCTTCCCCACGAGCAACACGCTTTAAGCGAAAGGCCGCTGAATTCGGATGGAAGAAAAACGGTTCATTGGCACCAAGAGCATAATACTCAAAACGATTTTTTCCAGCGACAATCACATGTGCATGCAATTCCTGAGAAATCTTTCGAACAGAACGCTTTTTTCTTGGCTCAAACGAAGCATGTAATTGTTCACACGCAAAAGCAGCGAGCGCCAACGATAAATCGTCTGGTCTGCCCGCTGTCGTAACAATAGTTTTTATTTCTCGCATGTTTGCTCTAAAACACCTGTTAAATGTGTAACAATTTGCTCCACAGGGAACCCTTCAATTTGTTCACGTGGAATAAAGTATGCCAATTCCCCATCCTTTAAAATCGCCATCGAAGGTGAACTTGGTGGCACATCCTCAAAAAATCCACGCATCGCTACAGTTGCTTCAGGATCCTGTCCAGCAAATACAGTCACAAGATGATCAGGCTTAACCGCCTCCACTGCCTCACGAGCAGCAGGACGCGCCAATCCAGCCGCACATCCACAAACCGAGTTAATCACAACCAACGAAGTCCCCTTCGCATCTGCCATAAATTCATTTACCGCATCAGCCGTCGTAAGCTCCGTAAATCCAGCCTCCACTAACTCCTCGCGCATTGGCTTCACTACCTGTTTCATATATTCATCGTAAGCGTTCATGCTTTTACCCTCTTTCATATGTATTCGCAAAGGTTATTATAGCAAGGTTTCTCACGAATGTACAAAGACTTGCCTTTTGCCCGATTTCATGCGTTTTCGGGGGAAATGTGACTTTTTCGTGATTTTGGTGACTTTTTGTGTAACGAGGGTTGGTTTGTTAAACACTTGTTACACACCTAAAAAAATGGGTTTTATTATTATTTATTCTACTGTTTTTAATTACATTACATCCATATTTTTTATAAAGATTTTCCATTTACTTTATCGTTTTACTCCAATAAAATGTAAATAAATACATACAAAAGAGGTAACAAAATGAATCCATGGATAAAGACCATTCTGGGTGTAGTCATAATAATCGGCTTCAGTATAACGTTGAATCAATTGATGGAACCTGGTATTTTAAGCACAATGTTAAAAGGCTTAGTTATTTTAATTGTATTACTTATGAATAATTTCACTACCAATAAAAATACAGAACAGAACACAAAATAAACCAAGAATAGCCATTAAGCTATCTTCAAATTTAAAGAATCCCTTTATAGCATCGATTGCTTTTTTTACAGCATCCTTTGCTTTGGTTATCGGTGTCTTAATGGCTGAATAAATAGAATTCCAGTTTTCTTTAACCTTCCCAAGCAAATCACCGTTGCTGCCATCACTCTAATTTAGAGAGGCTTTTATAAATAATAATGACCAGGTACTCACATTTCATGAGCACCTGGTCATTTATTTTGGTGACTTAATAATAAATTTTCAACCTGCGTTTTAAGTGCCATATTAGCATAAGTAAATACTTGATCCTCGCCAGCGGTGGCAATAATTAAATCACTAAAGTTTTCATCGACCTTCACCCACTTCACGACTCTAATTTTATCTTTGGCCAACAGCCTTTTAGAGTTGTAACATTCTTGTGAAATGTCGTCTAAAAGCTTATCAAGGATTGGCAAATATACTTTGCTCAATTTAAGGTTTTCAATCACTTTATAATCACGCTGTAACGACTGAACAGCCATATCATAAACCACATATTTGTGCATTAGTCTCCGTTGTTCAAAACTTATCATACTACCGAGCGCTCCTTGTGGACGATTGGAACAACTGCCAACACGCTATCAATCATAAATGTACGTTTTGCCTGTTTACTGAAACAGTAAGCTTGAAACGAATTACCAACAATTTTAATGACTTTTATATGCCTTTTAGAAACTTTGCCGGCTTTAGCTAAGTACATCATATTTAAAAATTGATTACGTTGCATTGCTTTAATCAGTTGTTCTTTCATACCAGTTCCACCTTTCAAAAACGAACTTTTGTTCCCTTCTTTATTTTACGCACAAACGTTCTCTTTTACAAGCAGTAAAATTTTCATGTACTTGATTAAAAATTTCCATTAAAATGCAACATGCGCATAATTTAACAAAGGAGTTAACGTAACATGGAAACACTAACTATAAATGAAAGAACTTATAAAATTAAGTTTATCCCGTTTGAAGACAAATGTGGGCTGAAAGAAGATGGAACATATGACATAGCCTATAGTGGTCACAATATTGATATTCAGTTTAACAATGTAATATTTGAAGGAAAAATATATGAAGAATCAAAATATAAAATCTCTTTTTTTCTAGTCCTTACCCTTTTTTTGGAGAAGATATAGAAATGATAAAGAAATATTTTCAGGAAGAACATGGGGTTCAGGAATTTTATTTTCTTGACATAGACAGCGATGAGGGTTATGAAAAATTTTAATCGGTAATGAGGTAATTGTATGTGCTTATTAAAAGCTTTTGCGTCTAGTGGATTAAGTATGTTACGTATCATACTGCCAGTAATAATACTAATGGCAGTTGAAATTGGATGTATTGTTGTTTTTTAGTCAATCTTTGAAAAACTACTCCCCAGCAAAATTTATAAATCCCTTTTAGTTTGTGTGGCATTAGCTGCTTTTTACGTTTGGGTTGTGCCAATGAATTTAGGATATTCTGAGTTTTTTTGAGCGATGTTTTAATCGCTCTATTTTCGTTTAACCCTCAAATTATTCGGTACTATCTCTCCATCTACTTCAATTTCATAGCTTTCATTTGATGTTAGGTATTTAAAAAATCCCATCTTTTCATTAAAAATATTATCTAATTCTCTTTAATAGACATATTACCAATCACCTTCCAACATTAAATCATAAAATATTAGTGCATGAACAGCTTTCTTAGTACAAACGCCTATAATTTACGGGGTTACCAACATATTACGAAATGGAGGTGACAAATAATGAAAAAAATGGACCCACAAAATTTGATTTGTGACAGTTGTTGTGAAAATAACCGATTTTTTTTGCCCCGTATAAAAGCTGTTGACATATGTTCTATTCAACCTCCTCCAGTTGTTATCCCTGAAGGAACTATTATTCCAACGATAAACCGATATTTCTATATTGTTACAGAAGATATTGATTTAACAAATGGAGTAACCCTTCCAGCTAATTTATTTACAGATGATAATGGCAATTCAGTATCAGAATTCAAACTTTTTAAACCCAATGGTTATGTCAATCTTTACATTAATGCAGTGATGCAAGAGGGAGGTGCATATAAAGTAACCTCAGATTCGTTAACCCTTAATCCATTTAATACAACAATTTTTGCTGGAACTCCAATCATTATTGAATCATTGGGATTCCAACAAATGTGATTTAAAAATCTTCTGAATTATTCTTTTTCACTTGAAAGGAGGTGAAAAAAATGGCACTTTCCATTATTAATATTCATGTAAACGTTAATGGTACTTCCACAAGATTTTTTGATGTGTTAGCAGCAAATTTAACAGTTGCTGACGGTACTACAGTCCCTGCAACTGCCTTTCTAGATGATAGTGGGACTGCTGCGACTGCTTTTCCAGTAGTAACTCACGGCTACTATAATTTCTATATTAACGGTGTATTACAAGAAGGTGGATCGTATACAATTTCTGCAACAGAGTTAACCTTTAACGGTGTTACAGGCACAATTTCAGCCGGAACTCCATTAGTAGTAGAAGCTGTAGAATTAGTTACACAAACTTAATGACTAATAATTAACAACAAAATCATAAGTTTTAATAGTGTAAACTTTCTATCCTTTCTTCTATTTTGGTACTTTAGGGTCACTTTTATCCCAAGTGACCCTCCAATCCTATATAGATTTATAGAGAAAGCATTATATAATAATCCCTTCTCTAGTTCTTTACATTACCACTTTATCCATTTACTCCCAATGGGATAACCCTTTTTCTCGTCCTCTTCTCACATTTTTAAAGTGTTATAAATGTTTTTTAATCCCATTACATACATTAGTTTTGGGATAGCAACCTGTTGCATGGCATCGCCCCAAGTTGTTATTGCATTAAGCTATCCCCTTTTCCCCTATGGTATAATAATGTTTTTAAGCACCATCAAAGGGCATAAACCAATTCTGAGCTGTAGCGTCTGCAAACGCTGCGGCTTTTTTTGTTCATTAATCTACAAAGTCAAAACCACCGTATAGCTGTTCCCAAGCCCATTCGTTATAACTCTCAGCAACAGCCTCTTGGAGTTCTTCGCCTGTTAGATTTTTATCAATTCCTAATTTTCCAAGTATAAATGTCATTTTACTTAGCATCTTGTCCATTCATTCCGACTAAAAAAGGAACTTTCATTTTTTCCCCCTTTTGTTACCGAACATTTTGGTTTAAACACCCGAATTTTAAAATAGGATACAGAATAAGATATAGTACTGATTAATTTAGGGAGGTTAACATTTGAGTAAACGTAAAGATAATTTTAATATTAATGACCTTTTATCGAATGGCGAAAATGATGCTGCTAAGCTTGCTGTAATTGCTGGACTAATTACTACATTAGGTGACGGCCTATCTACTATAGCAGCAATGATGGCTTTAGAGGAAGCTCAATCCCAACAATCAAATACCAACAATAATAGCTACTCAAATAAAATAGATGAATTAGAAAAGCAAGTTCAATATTTAACAAAGGAACTAAATAAACTTAAATACTCAAGAAAATGAACCTCTTTCCCTAATACACAAAATTTATCAGACACAATCCTCTTATTTTTCATTAATGAGATTTTCTATTTTATATCAATTTCAAGTCAATTAATAATTAATATCCAAATTTTTCATTACAAAAATTGCTATATCGTTTATAATACATACTTGAATGAAAAAATACGATTCGGTTGGTAGTCCGGATGCATCATAATTTTGATGTCAATAACCTTCCCCTCCTTGGGATGTCCATCATTCGAGTTTAATTTTAAGGAGGGACCTACTATGAAACTAACCATTTGCTATGATGGACAATTTTATATAGGGCTAATAGAAAACATTTCCGAAAATAAATACAAAGCATACCGGTATATTTTTGGAAAAGAACCTAAAGATCAAGAAGTCTATGATTTTGTAAATACGAATTTGTCGGATTTTATCAAAAATAATGATAACCATAGCGGAATACCTATCCAACAAAATAAAGTTAAAAAAATCAACCCTAAAAGGCTTCAAAGAAAAGTAGCGAAAGAACTTAAAAAAACTAGTATTTCTACTAAAGCTGAAGAAGCGATTAAAGCTGAAATGGATCTTAGAAAAAAAGAAAAATCTGTTACCTGCAAACGACTAAAAGAAGAACGTAAAGAATATATTAGAAATATCAAAGTTCAAAAGTCTAAAAATAAACATAAAGGTAGGTAATTCATTCTTTTTACTGACAACATTAGTTGTCAGTTTTTTTATTATTTGATTACTGCACATTTTCTTTTTGACACGATTGTCATTCCCCCCTTTCTTAATCACATTACAATTTATGGTATAATCAAGAAAAAGGGGTTTTATTAGAATAATGCTTGTAATATTATTTTTTATGTAATTTGGTTTTTGTTTAAACTCATTAACTTGCAAGAAGAACAAAACAACTTACGGGAGAAACAAAACTGCTTGCAGGAGGAACAAAACGAAATTCTAAGGAATATATACAACAATCTAGATAAGTAGTATGCATAGATGGGAAATCCCATCTTTTTTTACTGAACAAAATCTTTCAAATCTTCACTTACTCCACCTACTCAAACGACTAATCTGCTCAAGCTCTTTCGCAATGCTCCGTAGTTGCCTATAAGTCTTGCATCATCTGAATTTCTTGGTAGGATCATAAGTTTTTCGTTTTGGGCACCCTTCACATTCGAGAAAAGCTATGTGGTCCTGTTGATTGATTAGCCATGCTCTACTCTGTTTAACTTCATTGCTACTGTGTTCATGCATTATACCTACAATGCATCCAAGTAATGCATCTCCATCCTTTGATTTTTAAATGGGAATTTTCACACCTAGTCTTCTGGACTACAAAGAAATTTCTGTCAATATAGAGATTAAAGTTTTTTATTAGCCAGACTCTAGCCAAGCGTTATTTGCTAACGCGGAACCTTTTATTTTCTTAGATGAAACACTTAGCCAACAACAACAGTAGCAAGAATTTTGTCATGAATTGTCTCATGTACTACTACTTACCGGAGATCCATTCTCTATGTCTCCCCTGTTTCGTGAATATCAAGAACGAAAAGCCAATAATTTTATGTATCATATGCCGACCTTCATGGTAAAGGATTTGCAACTATATGATTTTATCCTACAAACAGTAGAGTTGTTTAACGTTGAATATGAATTTTCATTGAAGCTTTTATTCACTTCTACATTTAAGCTTTTTTAATCATTCAGAAACTGTTCTCATTTAGCATTTAACCATAATAAAAATCCCGTATTTTTACCGTCTAATCACTCGTTCTTTATTGTATCGTCTAGCAAAATCATGCTCGTTCAAAAACTCTCGCACTTTAGCTTGTCTGTTTCTCAATAATCGCTTGTACTTCTTAATTGCATCTTCATCACCGATTTCCCCAGCGACATAGGTTTTCTGGGAAAATGTGAATTTCAAGTGATTTTGGGACTTATCGTGTAACGGTCAGTGGTTTGATTTATGGTCCTATAATAATAAGCAACAAAAAGTCCTGACTCAAACTTGAGTACCTGGTCTTAAGGATTTATCTTCAACTTTTATGTTTCTTTAAAAAACTATAGATAAGTATGCTTATCCCTAAAACAAAAAAGAGAGGAACAAATAGATTATCAAAAAACGTACTTATTTTTACATCTGGAATTTCTCCAGTCATTTCGCCTGCGAAAAAACCAGCTTTAACAATACTTGTTGAGAGCATTGTATATCCACGTTCTAATGTATAAATCAAACCAGACATAATTAAAAGTACAACTCCAATTATTTTCAAAAATCCCCACTTCCTTATCCTGTTTTGGTAATTTATTATAATTCGTCTATGAATAATTCCTTTAAAGGAAATCTTCTTATACCCGCTCATTTAAACTCTTTTGAATAGAATTTACATGAAGTAGTTTCTATCCTTCACGACCCCTTGCTTCATATTTTTTCTTCCATATACCACTCCTTAATTTAGATCAATACGAAACTTTGAATTGACACATATACTGAAAATAAAAATAGCCCCATCAGTAACCAACCATAAACTTTTCTTTCTCTCTGAAATTCTTCAATACCTAGAGTTAATATGAATAAACCCAAGAAGAATACCATTAAAAAATTCAGATTATAATCACGTGATATTAGTCCATAAGCCGAGAGAGCGATTACTATGATTGCAAAAACAATTTGTAAAAGTTTCAGCATACTATTCCCCTCCTCTTTAAATGTCATTTTTATTTTGCATTCAATAAAAAAGATGCCATGGAAAGCATGTATGTCTTGCATCAACAAGTTTATGGGTGTAGGTCGGTCCTAATATTTAGGGTTTAATATTTACCATAGGAGAACAAATGTAACACTCGGCATATTTGTAACCTATTAACATCTAACTAAAATTAGGCTTTTAGTTTAATAAAGGAAATATATTTATAAAAGGTTCCTCATAAGGATGAATACCATTTATAACGTTCTTTACTTCTTCTATTTTTGAATACAGACACCTGAATTCCAACTTACATTCAGTTCCAAATGAAATTTTTCCTATTTCTCCAGCGAAAGGTGCAGCTTTTTCAAGTGGCCTCCAATTTCCTTTTGTAACAGTGTAAGAAACAACATGGTCATAATTACCGACTGTTAAAACCCCTAAATTATTTAGCTCATTCTTTAATTGTTCAATATATTCTTCTGGCAATAAGACTTCAACCTTTAAATTTTATATCTATTGGACACCTCAATAATTTTCATATTTGCCTAAATTATACATAATAATCACAGACAAATCTTTAAAAATTGAAATCTTATAACTCCTAAACCTATCACCAAAAGACCAGGTACTATCTAAATTGAGCGCCTGGGCTCTTGTGTATAGAGTTATCTAAAAACTATAAACAGGGTACACTCTCCCCCTACTGGAGAGTTTATTCTTTTTACATACTTAAATAAATGGAGGGAATTACGATGTATCATCCTAGATTAAAAGGAAATTCTTATGAGGCAGGAAAGCATTATGCTGAAATTCTTTATAAAAATGGTTTTAGGTTTCCGCAAGTAACGGAAGAGAAATTAATATTTGGAGAGTCGTGCAAACAAATTCTTACAGATTTTGATCCCCATATTGTGAAGGAAATACAAGGATTTGCTGAAGGTTGTCATTCTACTTTTCAAGAGGTAAGCTCATTTCTCTTAAGTATTGGCGTATTTGAATTGGCAGGTCAATGTAGTATTTTCTCCGCCTTTAACGGAAAAGAAATGTTTATTGGTCGAAATTATGATATGCTCTTTAATCTTAAAAATACTACAGAGTCCTCACTCGTTTGTTTTGATAATAAAAATAAATACCTTGGGCAATCCGATTGCTTTATTGGAAAGGTTGATGGTATAAACGAACACGGATTATTTGTAGGGATTTCATCCGTTCCTCATGATGGAATTAAACCAGGACTGAATTTTTATTTTGCAGTTAAATATATTTTAGAAAATTGTTGTACGGTAGATGAAGGAATAGACGTGTTGAAAAGATTCCCAAGTTCTGTGGCAAATAACTATTTGTTAGCAGATCCTCAAGGGAATATGGCTGTTGTAGAAGTTACTCCTAATAGTTATCAAGTACGCCTCCCTACTAATAATTACATTCATTGTACAAATCATCACGAAAGTACATCATTAACTGAAAGTTGGAATTGGAGCAAATCAAAAGAACGCTTTGAAACATTAGATACCCGTCTTAAACAGAACGTAAATAATATGGATCTAACCATTGCCCAATCAGTTATGTCAGAAACCAAAGGTCATGTTTGTTTAAATCTAAAAGAACAACAATTTGGTACTCTTTTCTCTGTTATAGCTAACCTAAATACATTAGATATACATAGAGCAGAAGGTCAACCAAACAGAGCAAAATATAAATCAGATCGACGATTAATAGATGCTGTTTTAAAAGATGTCTAATTAAGACCATCACTACAATGAATTCATGACTTCCATATTGTAAACTCCTTTTGCATAATAAAAGCCCTCCACAATTATCTGTAGAGGGCCTAATATTAAAGCATTTTATTTAATTCATTTATAAACTCTTGGTAAGTTTTAATATTCCCACTTAAGTGAGACTCTTTTTTAGTAAGCTCTACTACTTTATCCACAGCCATATCAATATTTGCCTTTACGATTTCAGTTTTTGAGCCAGGTGTAACACGTTGTTTTAATTCATTTAATAGCAAAACTCTTTCTTTGCCTTTATCCAAATCAGCTTGTACCTTCAATAATTCTTGTTCCCATTTATCAATAAATTCTTGGTACGCTCTAATTTCTGCAATGATGGTTTCTTGACTGCTTTTTACTTCTTGCACAGGAATCCTCTCCTTTCATCTACTCAATTCGACAAAAGGAGAGAATTACCTTTAACAAGTTTTTGACCATCTACAAAGTATTTAATTTCATAGTAAACGTAGCATAAGCAAGTGTTATTTTTATTGCCCCAAACAGGTTATTTCCTTAAAACGGAAGTAAATAGAGAGGTCCACTGCAATAAATTTTCTTTCGTTACCTTTTTTTGCCCTTTCAACATAGGTTTCCCTCCTGCATTGTGATATAATGATGTCGTGAACACCATCAAAGGGCATAACTAATTCGAAGCTGTAGCGTGTTAAGACGCTGCGGCTTTTTCTTAAAAAGGAATGAACCTATGAATCAATTAAACCAATATATCAGCTACCCACCAAGCTTGTAGGGAGTGCCGTTACATCCCTTGACCTCCATGCAAGCTTGGGTTTCTCAAGGGAGCTGATATTTATGAAAAATCGTTCAAAAGCTTATAATCGCCATCAGAGAGCGCGAATTATTCGAAAGAAATGGACCATTTTAAAAGACGTTATGTTAAGAGAAAGTGAAGACATGCCTGAACGCGGCAGATTGAGCAAAGGTAAAATTCATTGCTCCTGTAGAATGTGTCGATACAAGCAGTTTCACTCGATTCCAAAAGCTAAACATAAAGCAAAATTAAAAGCTATGGAACAGGAAATAGACGATTATGTCTATTTCCTTTTTTAAAAGCCCAGGCTCAAAATTAATTGAGTACCTGGGCATTGCTGTTAGCCACCACGCTGTTTAATGAGGATTTTTAGTCCTTCAAAATCGCCACCTGTCAAAGTTCCTTGGTCAAATTTATCTAACCACGACATATTAATTAGATTTTTATCTACAGATTCTTTAATATAATCACGAACTGCTGCTTTTGTCGTTACACTTGTAAATCGCATTATGTCATCATCCTTATCTGTTTGTTGTTGATCCAAACCATTTTTAATATCTAGTTTGAATTGTTCATCTGTGATTCCCATGGTTTGTAAATACGGAAATGGATCTCTGTGCGTTGTACCGCCTAAAGTATCTGTGACCCAACGATGCGACTTAATACCATTGCCACTACTATCAAGTACAATAGGTAAACCTGCCTCTTTCGCAAGTTCTCTTAGTAACCAAATATAAGCAGCGTAATCCTTTTTAAATTGTTCCTTGTCATTTGTTCGAGCCAACTCTACTTGTGCATAGCTAAGCGGATTACCTTTAGGACCACAGCCATATTGCACACGATTAACTGGTGCGACTTGCACGATCCGTCCACCACCGCCTACCCAGTGAGAAGTAAAAGCATTTGCTTTATTTTTATTCATAAAAGCTATTTCATTTTCCAAAGCATTCGGTCCATTATTATTCGGATTTCCAGATTCATGAGCAATAACATATTTAACTGCAGTTAAAGCTAAGTTCGGCAATCCGGACATTAAGCGTTTTTCTATAATATAAGTCATTTTCTCATTTCTCCTCTCGTTGGATTATGCCTTTGAAAAAATCAATAAATGGATATTCACTTATCATCATTAGTCAATTTATAATGATTTAGAATCCAATAAACAATAGATAAAATGCGCTAATCCCTAGCGGTTCTAGCAACAGAACTCCTACAGGAATTGTACAAACAAATACAACTAACAACATTTTACAAAATATTCAGAAAAAACTTTATCTTTTTAATCCATTATACTGACATTTAAAAATTATCGCTAAAATATATCTATTAACTTTGAACTACCCGATTCTAAAAAACGTTGTAACCATTCAATCATTCACATAACTCATACTTCATTTTATTATTTGGAATATAAAATACCTCCACAATTATCTATGGAGGGCATAAAAAATAACGCTAGCTTATGCCGCGTTTACTTCTTTTCGTATGGTATAAAAAATGTATGAGCATTTGGCGTAACGTATAGAAAGGAATAGTCCCTTTCCATTTGCACTTTGCCAAATACTATTAAAAACATACTTATTAATCTAAGCATGTGCAAATATAAAAAGCCCAGGCTCAAAATTTAATTGAGGTTCCGGGCTATCTATAGTGTTCTTCGCATTAAATTTCTATCGCTGATTTTCTATTGGTATGGTTACATACACTCACTGGCTTCGTAGCATGTCCATGGTCATCTGTACACCAAGACTGAGATTGGAAAGCAAGGAATATACCAACCCATCTGTTTTCCTCCTCAAAATGAATGAGGACACCACCATCTTGCCATATCCCGTCGTCTTTTCTAAAATCTCTACTATTTCCTTGATTCATATGAATATCATGAATGCCTCTGCCTGGAGAAAAGCCGAAATATTTATCTACTTTATCTTCATTTTTAAACTTTTCACCGTAAGCATAAACAGTAGCTTTTTTAGTAATAGCCTCTTGCATATACTTATTCACTTTTTCATTTAAGTCATTATCTGGCCCATTTTCTGTTGCAGGGAGAGGAATCATTTTTGACGGATCAAATAAGCCACCTCGAATATAATCTAATGCAATTTCATAATTTTCACTAGTAACCTCTGTAAATCCTTCTTCGAAATTAGGGATAATGGTTATTTGACTCGAGTTAAATTCTTCACTCACAAAATACAAGACTTCTGATGGCTTTACTTTTGAGGCGACATTGATTGCAATCCTATAATTCTCCACGCTTTTGTCCTTCTTTGTTGCCCGAACATGCACTTGGTAATGAGGGGTTTTGTCAAATGAATCCACAGGTCTCACGTCAACAACTTTACCTTTTAACACTCCATACTTGAATAAGGGCATAGAACTATAACCTCCAATTTAATAGATTTTTTCCATTCTTAGCTCACTTAATATTTTGTCAAAATAAAAGATAGTGACTATATAGAAGAACCTAGTCCCTTCAGACATTTTAATGGTATCGTTACTAAATTCATTTGTTTTATTCTATCTATATCCCCTATTCTAGCATTCCTAAAAATGGAACTTCAATTATTTATTCTCACCAAATTTCGACGTCCATACCGCCACTTTGTTGAAGTTACATTGTTCGTGAGATTGTTGACTGGTATGCATTGTTGAGGCAATGACTGATATTTTTACTGGTGAGAATATTCATTTCAAGTTTAGCTTTGCAAATCACTTAACAAGAGCAAAATATATGCTAAAAAAATTGTTGATTTTTCCTGTTTTTTGTTTTATATTTACAATATCCATGTGCTGTTTAACAGGTAACTGTTAAGCAGCTTTTTTTTGACTACATGAAATATTATTGGAACTCCCATTTTATAATGATTAACCTACACTCTCCGCCATCCTCTGGATCCATCACTTATACCAATCATTAACATTCACTCATTCCATCACCTTTTACTGTTGTAGGCCATTAGTGACCCTATCCTCTTCCATGTCATCAACTTGCTAACTAACATGCTTCTTAAACTACGAATCCTGTCATATACCCATTCAATCGCTACTATAATCTTCTATGATCAATTATTTTCATGAAATCCACCATATAAAATCTCCATTCCATACCATCTTGGCAGCCGCTACGTGTTCGGTATTTAGCGATATAGCATGTAGCTACGGACTTTTTTTCAGTCTAGAGATATAAAACAGATGCACATTTCATCATTTAATAAATGGCTTTGAATTGTTGTGAATACAGTGGTTTGACGTTTAATTTGTAAAAGGAGCTGTTATGAATGTCTTCAAAAAAAGTATCTATCGGTCTTACACAATTTACAGATTTTACTTTCAAAGGCGTTACTGGTAAAACCTCAATGGTTAGACAAATAAAATACCAAGATGAATACAATCCTGCTTTCGATTACTGGAAACCTTTACGGGATGGAATCCGAAAATTTCACGAGAAAAAATTTAGTAACGATTACTTGCTTGATCTTGCTGAAAAGGCTTCTCAAACGAAACAAAAAAATTACTTAGAAGCAGTGAAAGCACATTTAAAATTTATTAAAAATAAAGAGATTGAATGGTTTGAACCAGGCAAATCCAATTGGTATAGCGAATATTTAACTGTTCGCTCATCACCAGAACTTGGATTAAAGATCGATGGTGTTCCACACTTAATCAAGTTATATTTCAAAGGGAAAGACGAACGAATTGATAAAAATAAATGCCGTTCATCTTTGACATTATTAAATCAATCTGACTTCACCATTGAGCATTCACCAGATATAAAACCGGCAATTTTAAACGTCCAAAAAGGACGATTAATTTCAGAAGAACCCTCTACTGAAGATCATCTAATTGCGCTCGAATCAGAAGCAGCACAATTTATGGTCATCTGGAACAAAATTTAATACGAGTATTAGGGATATCACAAAGAAGGTCACTCTTAAATGAGTGGCCATTCTGGAAAAACGCTATGTGTTTTTTATGTTACTATTTACATATGAGGTGATTTAAATGCCGTTTATAAGAAAATACATATATATCTTTTGTTTTTTGATTATGTTTTTATTTATGACGATTTGGGAATATTTTAGAAATGGAAATTGGGCTATACTTGAAAATTTTTTCTTTTCTTTACTGTTTGTAATCATCTATGCTTTTGCAAATTGGGCATGGGATAGTAAAAAGTATGAAAAGAAATAGCAAGCTGATCCGTTAATAAATCAATAGCGAAGCTTTAAACAATGTATCGCCCTAGTGAATAAATCCATTTTTTCATTTCTGCGGTAGTAAGTAATTTCATGCCCCGCAAAATTAAATACCCTTAAACTCCCTCTTCATTTGTTATAATTAAACTAAATTTACTGAAAATTTTTCGATGTTTTAACTACTATTATTTTAGATTTTTTACAGGGTTTTACTTAATGATGGTGGAATAAATCATCATGAAAGTGGAATCCATATTTTATTAGGTTGCATTTTTGGATGTTAACTTTTATTTATTTGCGTGCCTATGCAAAACCTTCTAGAGAAAATAAAGAAAAATAGTCTACTTCTTTTTCTTTACATTGCAAATTAATTGAATTACAATCGGGAAGTTTTAAAAAGCAGAATCCATCTAAGCAAATAGTTTACTGTACATTATCTTTCTCACATGATGTAGTTTAGATTCAAAAAAGTATTAAATATAAAGGATTTATCGGAGGAATTATCGTGATAATTAGGAGTGCAAAAGTTCAAGATTGTTATTTATTAAGCAATTTAGCCTATAAATCAAAAGCCTACTGGGGATATACAGAAGATTTTCTGCAACAATGTAAAGAGGATTTAACAGTAACAAAAGAGTACATAGAAGAAAATCCAGTTTTCGTCATGGAGAGTGACAACAAGATCATTGCATTTTATAGCTTAATTATTAATGAAATGAAATTAGATGCATTATTCATAGACCCTGATTATATTGGTAAAGGATTCGGGAAAATGATATGGGACCATTTATTAATTAAAGCAAAAGAGTTAGGATTAAGCGAGTTTACGCTTGATAGTGAACCTAATGCAGAAGGTTTTTATTTAAAAATGGGCGCAAAGAAAATAGGCTCAATCCCATCTACTGTGTTTCCTAACCGTCATCTTCCTCTCATGAAAGTAAAAGTGTTTTGAAAATAAAATGTATTTCGCGGCTTGAGTCCTAAGTTTAATGGGCTCAAGCCGTTTGCAATTGTTTAATCACTTTAAAACCCTATTGAAATTACAAACTAAACAACGCATATACCTCGAAATTAAATCCATTCATAACTTATATTTGCATTAATTGTAAATATAAGTTAATATTACGTTATACGTTATATCGTCAAACGTAATAAACTTTTAAAAGGAGGAATTGTATGAAAAAGGATAGATTTTCAGAGCCTTCATTGTTTATTTTGATTAGTCTTGCAGAAAAAGATTGTCATGGCTATGCGATTATGGAGGATATTGAAACAAATTATAGTATTAGGCTAGGTGCTGGAACTTTATATGGAGCAATTGCACGTTTAGAAAAAGCAGGTTATATTCAAGTGCTTGAATCAGATGATCGCAAAAAACCTTATAGGCTAACAGATGCAGGTCGAGAATATTTAAGCAACCAAATTAAAGAAATCCAAGCAATAACTACACTTGGCGCAAAAAGGCTTGGCCTTATATGAAATCATTAATTTATCTGTATCCAAAAAGTTGGAGAAAACGATATGGCGATGAAATACTTGATCTATTAGAACAAAAAGATTGGACATTCTTTATGACGATCGATTTACTAAGAGGTATAGTTGATGCGTGGAAAATCGAAATAAATGAACGAGAAGTTTTTGGTATTCGAATGAGCAATGTTTTATTGCTTGTCGGTTTGATTAATATATTTATTATTCTACAATACAGATCATCACAGGAGGTAATTATAATGGAACAAATCACATTGATCATTGCGATCGTATCTTTTCTCTTAGCAGTATCAATTTTCATTGTACATCTTTTTAAAGAAGGCTTGCAAAAAGCTTTTTCAAATAGCACTAAATTATCGAAAATGAGTCTTGGATTTATGGGCATATATGGATTGAGCATACTAACATTTTTGGTACTAGCTAATTAACCATCGTAAGAAAGCCCTTTAGCATAAACCCACTGTCAATTAATAAAGCGTATTCAACCATTCCGAATACGCTTCTAATTTTTCTAATGTAAAAATCGCCACAGTATTGAATTAACCTATCCCATTTCAGCGTCCTTTGTAAATAATTAGAGTTACAATTTAAAAGCGGGACCCTTTCCTTTTGATTAATGAACAGCCTTATTTTTCATTAGCTTAACACTACCAAAAGCAATGACCAAAGCTATTAAAGATATAACAATTGGCGCAATTGAACTAGTATTTCCAAACATCACTTGCGATGGTAAAGCCGAAGCATCTACCCATTGGTTGCTGGGCGTATAAAACATTGTTAATAACATCCCTGATAATACTTGCAATACTAAAAATGCTACCGCAAAAAGCAATGTAAATAATAGGTATTTTTTCAAGTTGTCCCCTCCTTCCTTTATTAATACTACGGCTTGAGTTTAAATAAGTTTCACAAAATCCTATTACCGCCAAAGATAATTGATTAAGAAATTATTCTGTTCCGCATTTTTTCCTTGCTGACTGTCTATAAAACATCATCCTTTTTATGTTACAATTTACACATATTACATACTGAGGTGGTACTATGGACAACAACAAATTGATTTGTAAAGCTTGTGGTAATGATTCATTTTCTGAAGGTAAACTTGATGGCTATGCTGCTTTAAGACCAGTCGACAAATTTTTTTCTAGTGGTTCTGCACTTATTTTTACTCTGTGTCAAAAATGCGGCGAAGTAGCCTCAATTAAAAGCTGAAAAACCCCATAAGTTCACTAGTTCCATATAGTTTTGTTCAGGGTCACTTGAATAGTGACCCTTTTCATGTGCTCCGCTTCATATACCAACGCGCGAATAATCGTTAGTGTAGAACTCTATGTTATTTCGGAATTAACAGCAGTGATTCTTACTTAAAACATGAACGCCTGCCTTCTGTAAGCATTTATGATTCCCCTCGAAAAAGTATTCCAAAGCAAATTGTAGTAAGATTTCTTCGCCTTATACTGTACTATCCTTCAAAAATGAAATAGCAAAGTCACGAAAACTGCTTACGACGAATGAACTTTTTCTCTTTTTATTCCATGCAATCCCTACGGTTTGAAAGCAATCAGGGTTTGAAATTTTTAATATCTTTACATTGTCTAAATACTGATCTAAAAATGAATATTTGAAAATAAAAGAGATGCCCTTTCCTTCGTTCACCAATTGTAAAATAATCGATAAATCTTCACCTTCAAAAGCAATATTTGGCGTAAATCCTGCTCTTTCAAATAATTGATTTTCAGTTGCACGGAAATTTTGCCCTGTTTCTGACAAAATAAACATTTCATCCTTTGTCTCAATCAATGAAATACTTTCTTTACCTGCTAACGGATGATTTTTCGGAACTACTAAAAAGACTTCTTCTGTAAATAACGGAACCCATTGTATTCTGTCATCTTTTATAGGATTGATGACAATCATTAAATCAATTTCACCACAAATTAATTTTTGAAGTGCTAATTTATCTGGTAATAAATACTGTCGTATTTTAACATTCGGGCGCTTTTTATAAAAATCATAAAATAATTTTGGCAATAGTTTTGAATTCATTACATTAATCGCTACACTATCTTCTCTAATATTAGCCAGTTCTTGAATTTCCGTTTTCGCCTCTTGTATATCATTTAAAGCCTTTTCCGCCTTTTCATAAAATATTCGTCCATATTCATTCAAACGAATAGATTTCCCTTTTCGATCAAAAAGTGGTACTCCTATATCATCCTCTAAACGAGCTATCGTTTTACTTAATGAAGATTGTGAAACCTCTAATTCTAAAGCAGCTTGCGACATATGTTCCAAGCGCGCTACTACTATAAAATATTCTAATTGAGTTAATTGCATTATTACTCACCTTCTTATCCTTATTACTATAAAGGAATAAGCTCATTCATTCAAAAATATTGAATACACTTTTTATGGAAAGCTATACTCCACATGTAAAGGACACTTACAAATATGGGGAGGTAATAGTATGAATGGTAATGATTTTGAAGGTCGAGTTGTCTTAATTACTGGAGCAGCAACAGGTATTGGTCGTGCTACAGCACTAGCTTTTGCACGTCGTGGCGCGAAAGTTGCTATTGGTGATGTTGATGACCGTGCACTAGAAACTGTAGAACTAGTACAACAAGCAGGCGGAGAAGCAGTTTTCTTTAAAACGGATGTAACGAGCCCAGAGCAATTAAAATCACTTGTTGAAAAGACAGTAGAAAAATTTGGTGGATTACATCATGCATTCAACAATGCAGGTGTCTTAAATAACCCAACAAAATTCGTTGACATTGAAGTAGACACATTTGATAAAGTAATGGCAGTTGATGTTAAAGGTGTATTCTTTGCCGTGAAACATGAACTTGAATATATGATTGCCAATGGCGGTGGTACAATTGTAAACACAGCTTCAGTAGCTGGTATCATTGCCGATCCAAATATGGCACCATACGTAACAGCAAAACACGCAGTAACTGGTTTAACAAAAGCAGCTGCCATTGACCACGCTCAAGATGGAATCCGAGTTAACGCTGTGGCACCAGGTTTAACAGAAACTCCGATGACTCAAATGTGGAAAGATAATCCTGAAGTTTGGAGCGAAGTTGTATCTAACGTTCCGATGGGTAGAGCTGCAAAACCAGAAGAAATTGCTGAAGTAGTAGTATTCCTTTCTTCAGACGCTGCAAGCTTCTGTAACGGCTATGTTTACGCAGCTGATGGCGGACAAGTTGCTCACTAAAGCCAAATTTTCAAAAATCATTCAGTAAATCTAATTTCCGTTTTATTAAATATTTCTTTTACATTATAACTGTAACTTGTATTTATCATAATTTCGTTCAAACTTGACCCGCTTTTTGTAATATAAGGAGCCAAAAATATTTTTAAAGACCAGGCTTGATATTATCGCTTAACCTTTAAACCTAGCAATTCAGCAAAGCCAATTGCTTGTTCAGTGGAAATTACACAGCCACTTAAATTTTTTATCGTTACATTTAATCGTTCAAATTTACACGTACTAATATCTATATTATTTAGCGGCGTATCGCTAAAATCAACTTCATCAATATTACAATGTTCAAATTTCACTTTTTTAAATTGGCAGTCGTAAAAGCTGGTACTACGTAAAGATGACTGGTCGAAACAAATTTGTTTAAATCTTGCTAGGCCAAAGTTACATAAATTCATAATACACCCTTCAAAAGAAACGTTTCCTAAATGGGCCTCTGAAAAATCAACACCTAACAATTTGCAGTTTTTAAACGTAACTCGATGGATAATTCCTTCGTTAAATGTTGAGTTAGACAAGTCACAGTTTTCAAAGATTACATCCGTCATATCAATTTTATTGAAATTCGAGTGAATCAGAGATACTTTTTGAAACAGAACTTTAAATACAATTAAACGTTCAATACTATCATTCTCTCTACTTGTATTCGTAATCATTTGATGTGATAGATAAGGTTCTTCATCATAAAAAACGTCTTCGAAGGTTCCTTGAGGCAAATCATTTGGAATAAGCGGTCGTTCAATTTTAAATTTAGTCGTCATACTATTTGTCCTTTCTTACTTTTATTATGTTTCTTATTTTATCACCTCTCCAAGTCTTTACTATTGTATTAAATTATAAAGGAGTTTTGTTTCTTAACAAATAAGTTTTTCCCTGCTATGTATATGAATCAATACAAAATTACCACAACCAAAAGATTGTGGTAGAAAATTATATGCGTCTTCTTTATTTTTTATTACGTTTTTGGGAAGTGTTTACGTTTTGCTGTTTTTCATAGTTTGCATTGTTCATTTGCTCTTTAGTTAGTTCATTTTCTTCACGCACATCTAAATCGTCAGGGCTTAAATCTGCTCCAAATTCTACTTGTTCTTCTTCACTTGTTTTGCGCTTTTTGTTTGTCAAAATTATCACCTCCGATATATAAATTATCCATCTTGTCGCGAATTATACTTGTGCGAATGAAAGCTAAATGTTACGCTATTTCTTCAGTAATAAGCAATTTTGGTATCATTTAGCAATAAAACATTGATAGTGCAGCTTAAATAAAAGGAGAAATACTTTATGGTTGAAAAATATGTGCATCACATTTGCATCCAAACGAATACATATGCAGAATCTTTAAATTTTTATACAGATGTAGTAGGTTTTGAACTAGTACAGGAGTCGCCGAATTTCCACAATAGACATTTTAATACATGGTTAAAGCTTGGAACCTTTTATATAGAACTTCAAACTGGGAAATTTGATGAAGATCTTGAAGCATGTAATTCAAATGCGCAAGGTATTGTACATTTTTGTTTATGGGTTGATAATCTTCTTCAAGAAGTAGAACGATTAAAGGAAATGAACGTTCATTTTATTCGTAAAAATGGTGACATTATTTATAAAGTTGAAAATGGTCAGCTTTGTAAATTAAAAGCACCTGAAGGAACTATTATAGAAATTCGCGATAATAAAGGAATTTAGCCAACATGCTTTACTTTTTTACGTTATTGCACGATAAAATATTTTCCATACACGTCCAGGTCTCATTATATAAATGAGTCCTGGACTTTTATTTAAATGGTTAATTGTAGCTATCCTAAGTTTTTCACTGCTTATAATCCTCTTATTTTTTGTCCAAACTATAAACATAACTTCTTAATTCCTCAAAATTACACAGGAATTTGTAAAAGTAGGGATTAAAAAATGAAAAAAAAAAATTACGTTACTCGTCAGTTTAGCTGCAGTACTATTGCTTTCAGGATGCTGGGATGTCTCTGAACCACAAAGAATGTACTATGTTGACGGTATTGGGGTCGATTTTAAAGATGGTCAATATGAAATATATATGCAAATCATCAATTTTGCTAATGTAGCTAAATCTGAAGCACCTAGTCCTCAAGGACCACAATCAGAGATTGGGTTCGCTAAAGGAAAAACAATGGAAGAAGCCTTTTTTAAATTATATCGCTCCATTGACCAAGAAATATTTTGGGGACATTTGACTTACCTTCTTTTCTCAGAAGATGCATTAAAAAGTGAGAAAGGCATTGCTATTATTGACAGTTTTTTACGTCATCGAGAAACAAGATATCAAATATTAACTTATATTACAAAAGAACCTATTAAAGATATTTTTTTAATCACACCGTTATTAAATAAATCACTAACAGCTTCAAAACTAAGCAACCCATTGCATACAAAAGAGATTGAAACATATGTAGAGCCCGTTGATTTACGAAACTTAGTCATCGCGTTAAATGAACCGAGTCATGAGGTGAATATACCAATTGTCTCAATTAGCAAAAATTGGGAGACTACCGAAAAACCAACTAAAGAAACTGAATTAACAGGTGTCGGAGTAATGTCAAAAGATGGATTTAAAGGCTATCTAGATAACGGGGATGCAAGAGGGATTCAATGGATGTTTCATAAAAAAACTCGTGGAGAAGTAACCTTTAAATTAGACAATAAAGAAAAAGAATACTTAACAGTCGATTTAGAAAAATTAAGTACAGATATAAAACCAATTGTAAAAAACAATGAAGTAACATTTGAAGTTGATATAAAATTTAATGCGATCATTAATGGTTTCAAAGGAAAAATAAACACCGACGAAATAAGAAAAGGTATAATTAAGGCTGTTAAAACAGATATTACAAAAACATATGAAGAGAGCTTAAACATAGATGTTGATGTTTACCGCTTATCCGAGCAGTTATACCGAAAAGACGTGAAAATGTGGAAATAAATACACAAGGATGGCAAGATACCATTAACAAAAAATACAATAAGTAAATTAAATGTAACCGTAAATAAAGTGAATCCTGGACGAAAAAGTTTTGATGAAACAATAAAAGAATAGCTTTTTTAAACACAATTGTGTCAACTATCCAACGTTGTATTCAATTCAATGAAATAAATTCTCATTAGAACTTTGATTTATCGTACGTTGTGTTATAATGCTGTTATGGCTAGGCCATTATTAGGGCAAGACCAATTCTGTGCTGTAGCGTTGTCATACGCTACAGCTTTTTGTGTTGTAAAGCAAATTAATTGACGAAAAAAAGTATGCATGCCTTAAATTATTATGCAGAATGCTGATGTGGAAGCACCATTGTTACAACACCTTAGTCTGACGACGATGAACCACTATCACTACAACTAGACGTATCATTGAAACTAGAAGCACTGTCAGAGCAATTGTGTGTATTTGAATTTTCTGCGGAGACAAATGTACTTGTTGAACTATAATCAACATGGGTACCCGAATGATTGGAATGACTTTTTGCTGATCGATCATAATTCGGCGATTCCTTTTTCAAGATGTTGATGACCACCCCTAAAATGATTAATCCCATCATTAGAATAAAAAATCCCATTCTTCTCTCCCCCTTTCTGAAATCAATCCAATTTTTCATCAGATGTGATGAAAAACCATTTTCAGCACACATAAAAAACATCGACTTCTTCTATGGGTTGCTTTCTTGAAGGCGAACATGATCATAATAAAGTTGTTTAATTTGAAGAATAACTTATTAATAATTGTACTCATCATTCAATAGTGTATTTAAAAATATCGATATGGTCGCCTTGTTCATCTAAAACTGTTTCAATACGCTCCCAGCCTCTATTTTCATAATAAACTGCAGCATTTTCTGTTTTTAAAAACACACTTTTGTATACCCTATTTTTTTCATATGTTCTAGCAAAGCTTTGATTAAATAAAAACCTATTTTTTGACTTCGATATGAAGGTTCAACAAATAAAGATGCTAACCAAGGTTTGAATCGAGGGCTTTCGTTCCAATCATTTTCAAATACAGATACTGTTCCTACACATTGACCATCTACCTTTGCTATAAAAGTAATTGGAAATTCATTTACATATGTTCTCTTGAAAAATTCGACAACTTCTACATATGTCTTTTTACTGCTAGTTGGTACAACAAATTCCTTGTAGACCATTTCTGCAACATCTTCTATATGCTGTGGCTTATTTACTAATAAATCAATTTCAATAAATCGGCTCCTCCCTTGTTTCTTAAAACTCGTTCTTTACAACATTGAACCCTAACATTTCAGCTTCTTGACGGTCAAAGCCCTCATCTAAATGCATACACCAAAATATTGGACGTAAATCAGGACGAACTAACTCGCAAAGTTTTCGTAATGATAAGTGCACATTCCCTTCATAATCAGCTTTACAAGTATCGACGTAAACACAATCGTAAACCTTACCCGATTCATGTGGAGTTCGTAAAGATGCTTTTAGGCTATTTGTATCTCCCGTATAATAGATAAGTTTGTCATCTATACTTAATTCAATGGAATAAGAAGGGATCTCTTTCACATGACTAGATCTTTCGAATAGTACATTACAGAAATTCAGTGAGTACTGTGTATCTGATTGAAATTTTTTTGTTAAACAATGAACTTCTGGGCTAATACCATTCATGGTCAACAATTCTTCAATTTTCACATCATGAACGGCATAAACAGAAACATTCGGTTTTGCCATTTCGCCATGGCAATAATAGCTATAAAATATAAAATCAGCAAGGCTTCCAACATGATCTGCATGTGTATGAGTGATCAATACATGGATGTGTTCTATACCTTCCAGTAAATTATTTTCCTTTATGCGGTGAAAAATATTGCTACCACAATCAATCAGCAACATCTGATTCCCCGCTTTATAATAAGCTGAATTATTACCTAATTTCGTATTAAACGCACTTCCAGAGCCGATAAATTTCAACATAATGTGAGCACCTCATCTCCATAAAATTAAAGCTAAATTTTAACCTCATGTAAGTAGTCTATACTTGAGGCTATACTGTAAAATTTAGATCAACAGAACTATAAATTACAAATAGTCCCTTTTCAAAATGGAAAAATTAATTAAATCTACATACTTTCCTTTTTCAAATTCATGCTCTCTTAATATACCTTCATGATAAAAATTTAATTTTTCCAATAGTTTAACGGATGATTTATTTTCAGGATCGACTTTTGCTTCTATTTTATTCATGTTCATCTTAGCAAAAGCAAAATGGATGATACTACTTAATGTCTCCTTCATTATGCCCTTTCCCCAGTAAGAAGGAATTAAATCATAACCAATCTCTATACGGTTATGAGCCTTTTCATAATTTAAAAAACCACATGTACCGATTACTTTTTTAGTTGTAGGTTCTTCTATAAGCCATCGTAAACCACTCTGATCTTCGTAAATTTTTTCATACCAATTCATTTCATTTTTTGAGTCCTCCACTGAATTAAAAGGTTCCAATGGTATGTATTTCACAACATTTTCATCTGAATAAAGCTCCAAAAGATCAAAACAATCACTTTCCTGTGCCTTTCGTAATATAAAACGTTCCGTTGCTAATACGGGGAAATCCGTAAAGTTGAAATGTGCGTTCATAAGTATGCTCCTTTACGTCTAGTAAACTCCTATTTTATAGTACCATATTAAGCAATATAAGGTATTCATTGATATATTAGAGGACCTGCTCAATACGATTTTGAGTAAGGTCCTTCGTTACTAAAAAGTATAGATCATTATTTCACTACCTTAAATTTTGGGGCATGGTAGTTAGTTGAAAAAATTGTCAACTTATAGAACCTAGTTAATATATTATTTACCTTGCTCTCCTGTTATGTTCTTAAATGTTTCCAAAATTTTTTGACGCTCAGCTTCAAAGTCAATAGCTTGTCCTACTTCTTTCTCACTTTCTTTTTGATGACGTTGATGGAACCATTCAGGGACAATCTCTTTATATTTTTGATGAGTAGATCGATTAGTATGCTTTTGTCGTTGTTGTTTTTGAGCGACAAATTGCAGATTGTACGCTTCTACTTCCTCAATGGATGTCACCTTCTTATTACTCCAATCTTGAAGAATCTTTTCTACGTAATTCCAACGAAACACATTGTTTTCTACTGCTAACTTCATAGCATGTATAACAAGGTCTTCTGACAGATGATCAACCCAAAAATTGATTTTGTTAGTGACATGAGCGACAAGAGAACCAAAGCTATTTTGCTCATAAAACTGTAATGCCGTTTGTGTTTTTTGAAGGTTTTCACCTGTGGAATGACCCTTTCTATCATCATCATTATTTTTATTTAGTACATTATTATTTAATGATTTATTATTACTTAGTAGTGGCGGTTTTTCCGGTGACGGATTAACCGTTTTCGGCTTTTTACTATACGGTTCAGCTCTTGGTGTTTCGAACACGAACAGCTCCAATTTCCCGAATTTCCCGTGGTTTGTTCTGACCTGCATCTTATGAATATAGCCCGCTTTCGTTAACTCCTTTATAATGTTAGCCGTGGATTCACGACTGCATTTGCTCTTAGTAGCTAAATTAGAAATACTAAATGACCAATCATCTGGCAATGACAACATATAAGCAAGCAACCCCTTTGCTTTCCAGCTTAAACGAATGTCATTCAAAAATCCTTTGTCTAACACAACAAAATTCTCCTTTTTGTGAACCCTAAATATAGCCATGATACCCCTCCTTGTAAATTTGGGATAAATAAAAAATGAGATTCCTCTCTCATTTATATACAGTTGTTTCACAAAATAAGGGACAAATATTTTCATTAAAATCACTTTAGAAAGCAAAAAAATAGGACACGCTACAATGGCATGTCCTGTATCTTTACTTTTTTTATAGTCTGTAAACGTTTTATTTATATAATTCTTTATAGACGATTACTTTTAGTGCTAAAATTTCTTCATCTGTTAATTTACCTTCCATCTCTTGAATGATCTGTTCTTTCGTCATTGAACCATTTTGTACTTTTGTTCTTATATTATTAAGCTCCGAAATGCCAACTTTTTGAATAATTACTTTTGTCGCCTCTTCTTTTGTTGTAAACGGTAACTTGCTACTATCAGCAGTTTTAGCCTCTTCCATAAAAGATTTTAATTGAGGGTCGCTTTCAATCGTATTTTTAATTTCATCCATTTGACCACTTTCCTCTAATTCTGAAGAAATTGTATCAGCGACTTTTTCGGATGCAAACTTCACACCATAATGATAAACCCCATAGCCAATAGCACCGAGGACAATGACAATAACCAGAAGGAATTTAATGAATCTCATATTCTCACGCTCCTTAATTCTACACTTTATCATACTATATAGTGTGGAAAGATGAGAAATGATATCCATTCGACCTTTTTAACAAACCTAAAAGGCTGCGCATGTTCAAATTCGAGATATCTACCTGTCGTTCAAGAGAAACAACAAACAAATAAAATCTCCCGGGTTCATTGTTATGACCGGGAGACTTTGATTTATTTAACATACTTCAAATACTTTTTCACAAAATTTACGATATAAACAACTTCTTCTTCTGAAATAGAAAATCGACTGCTCACTATTCGTAGCTTCGCTGGTGATTTTAATTGTTCAAGCACTTGATCAATCCTCATATATTTACATTTACGAGGATTGACACTATCTCGAATCTGCTTGTATCGAAGGTAGGCATAGCGAGCAAAAGCATTCACCATCTCTCGCTCCTGCTCATCTCGTTGTATTTTGTTCGCAACTTCATCGATCACTTCAGAATCAAAAATCCATTTACCATCTGTAATTTGCATAGTACCACCTCTTTCATTGCGTATAGTTGTTGTCAAATATCGCTGCACCTTAATAATCTGGCATTTGTTTCTTTTTATAGCTATTAGATGCATAAGAAAAAGCCACACCTAGTTAAATGTGACTCTTTTTGTATTTTGTTTAGTTGACGAACCCCCTGCATCACTCGCCGGCTTTTGTGCTTTATTTCCAGATTGGCCCCTTAAAACTTGAATTTTTCTATATTAAAAGATTATACATATATATTTTTATTAACTAAAATGGAAATATAATGATTCCCTAAATAAAGAGGAGGTAACATATGAACAACCAAACCTACGTGGACTGGGGCGGACATTATCTTAAACTGACATGGTTAGCAAATAAAAATATTCACGATTACAGCAAAGTAACAAGTGTACATGGAGTTTGTTTTTATAATGGGCATGTTTTGTTAGTTCATGTAGACGGGCGAGGATTTAACTTTCCTGGCGGTCATATAGAAAATGGAGAGACACCAGAAGAAGCATTTCATAGAGAGGCATTTGAAGAAGGCTATGTAAAGGGTCCTATTAACTATATAGGAGCAATTGAAGTCAACCACGAAGAGAATCCTTTATTCAAAGCTGATGGAAAGTACCCGTTAATCGGTTATCAAATGTTTTATTGTATGGAAATTCAAGACTGTCTCCCGTTTCTTCGAGAACATGAAACAATTTCGCGCATTTGGGTCGAGCCGGACGAAGTACCTTATGTTATCAATGACCATGAGTTTTCTCTATTAATATTACAAGAAGCTTTAAGTAACAAACTTTCTCGCTCTAAAGATTAGCATCATTCATATGCAACCCTTTTCTTTAATTTTGAGCGTTTATTGATAAACAAGCACAATAGGTAATGATGAACTTAGCAATGAAGGTAGCTCCCCCAGTCAAAATTTTTGACCAGGAGGCTATTTTTTACTTACTTCAAACGTCTTTGAAAAAGAGAATTAATTTCCTAGCTCTCTTAATCCCATCTATCAATCTTAATAACTCTAGTAGAATTATTTGTTGTTACTTTAACCGTTAGATTCCATTCATGATCTTTCGAATATCCCACACCGCAAGCTGTTGCATGATCGGCTTCTTCAATTGGTGTACTTGCCGTATAGGCTTCTAACGTTTTTCTGATTTGTCTTAAGTCAGGTTTAAGCGTTTCATTAAAGAATCCTCTGCCTTTTCCTTCCGAAGTGTCCTTTACACCTTCCAATAGAAAGAAAATATGACTTCCAGAATGAGAGAACGGCATTTCACCCCATAAATTTGGCGAAGTTGTAACACCATTCACCTTAACAAAGTTATTTACTCGAACACTCCAAGAATCATCACTAGCGTATGAATGACTACTGATGTTCGGCTGATGTCCTTTGACATAATCAAATTCAAATACATCAGTTACATAACCTTCCCCATCAGCTACACCGATAAATGAGTATGTTTTCCCGTTTACTTCTAGTTCAACTTTGAACGGTGTGCTCCCATTTCCTCTTTCACAATAATTATGAATATAAAATCTATAATGACCACTTGGAGCATTTTCACTCCACCTGATATTTTCTACAGGGGATGGATTCCTATGATGTCCACCATTCATATCAATATCTAAAAACCCACCAAATCTATCACTTTTATCTCCAAAATAGACGTGCTCCCCTTTTGGTGTTATGCAATGTAGATCTAAGTCGGTATAACCTTCCCATATTAATGAAGCCCGTATTTCGTTATTCTCATATCTCCCACCAGCACTTTCAACTCTCCTTTTAATTTCGCCATCTATACCTCCGTGGTAATACCAACTAAATGTATTGTTCCATTGTAAAATATTCAGCGCTGTTTCATCGGACGCAGTAACTAATGCCATAAAACGACTAGGATTATCAATTAATACTTCCATATTTTCAGCAGTCGGCAGTATTGTTCGTTGGAATTTTTCCCACGTCATCACTGTGCTAGGAAGAGATACTGGAGATGTAGTTTTTTCTTTAGGAATAATATTTGCAAAAACGCCTTTCTTTCGTTCAACAACTTTTTGCTCAGATTGATTTTCCCACAGAAATGACGGAATTTCTTCAAAAGTGGCATATCTTCTTCGCAAAGAATTCGCGATTCCTAATTTTTCAACAATTTTTTCTGCTTCTACAATAGCATTTTGCGTTGGAGCAGCTTGTGAGCGCATGTAATTCGCTGGATTCATCTTATCGGCAAAACGACGAGTAACCAATTCAACTGACATGCCTGAAACTATGTCGTCTAATAATGTACCAATCATAGAACTTCTTATATGACAGAATCCAGTTGGAGCTGACGCAACAGCAAACCAAACAATATTTGCTTTCTGATTATTGTTCCCTATACTATTTCGTTTTTCATGCAACGATTTAAACCATTCTGCAATCCCTAATACTCGATCTGAACGGTATAATACTTCTGATTGTAATAAAACTACTGCTTGTTCAACTGTCTCGATCGTATAATCAAGTAATGCATTTGTTAACATCTTGAATTCTTCTAGCTTCTCAGCCATCACTTGTCCCGCAGTTTGCAATCTAGAATGATTCACCATTTCTTCCGGTATTACAACGGATAAATGATTCCACTTTCCAGTACAAGGCTGGCCTAATACTGGTGAGTTTGAAATAAATACACCAATTACTTTTGAGTTTAAAACTTCTGCTTTCAATGCTAAAACAGCAGCTTTAAAAAATGGAGGAGCGATATCCTCCTCCCATATAGCTGATGCCACAATGCCATTTTCATCAATCGTTACAAGATCACCAAATCGCTCAACAAAATGTCTACAAGCGCTACAAGTATAATGTTGTCTAGCTTCTACTGGTAAATTTTCTAAATACAAATCAAACAGACCTTGAGCATTTGTTTTAAATAATTTTTTATTACTTATCGCTTCCTCAAAATAGCTTTTTAAATTTTTCTCAAATTCAGGATATCTATCATTCTCATTATTATATACATTATTTGTTATGTTATTATTCTCTTTCAATTTTCAACATCTCCTTAGTATATTAAAATTTCGAAATCAGTTTTTTATGTCACGTGATGTCATCAACATTCACTATCCCTTTAATTACCTACGTATGTATTTTTTCTATTATACTAATATATCAGAAAACCTATGAATATATAATTTTGTAATTGAAATGTTTAATATTCTTTGTAGACGGGCGAGGATTTACCTTTCTTGGCGGTCATATAGAAAATGGAGAGACCCCAGAAGAAGCATTTCATAAAGAGGCATTTGAAGAAGGCTATGTAAAGGGCCCTATTATTGCATGTATCAACTTAGGAGTTGTTGGTTCATAAATTTTAACCATACCTTTTATTCGAATGGATTTAGTACCAATAGGAGTTGGATTTTGCGGAGTTATGCTATTAGGTATGGGCTTCACTAAATTGGTAGATGAAAAGAATAAAACAAAAGAACAGCTTATTGAGGAAAAGGATGAAAGAAATATTGAATTAAGTCAAAACGCCAAATCAAAAGCATTTGATTTGATGATTAATTTATTCGGTTTCAGTCTTCTAGCACTAGCGATGTTTGGTTATATGAACGAGATTTCTTTTTTCAGTCTTATAGCTCTTTATTTTACCTGCTATGCTTATTACTTGTATCGCCTTAAAATTAATAAGGAAATCATGTAGAAAAAAGTGATGAAAACACAATTTTTAAACATCATCTATAGACTTGATTTTTTAATCTAATTCAGAGGCATTTCACTATACAAACATAGCTACCAAATCATATTAATAGTAGTGTAAAGCTAACTTAGCTTTGCCCTCCTAGTTTGTGGTTTAGGGTCACTTTGGTTCGAGTGACCCTCTTTTACTTCTCTTTCATTGTTATTTTAATTCCCCTAATATTTTTATTCTTATACTGATAAATATATAAGCATTTTCAAATTTAGTGAGAGTCATCACAGTTTATTATGATGAAACCTTCGAAATAGATTACCTTCAGTAATATTTTGGAAAACCCATTTTTGTTTTATTCGTAAATTTATTAGTCCTAAAATAAGTGAGGTGCGAAAATGATTGCTGGATATATTATATGTATAGTTCTTGCTTTAATCTTTGTTTTCATGGGTTATCTTACCCATATAAAAAAGAAACTGTGGCTTATTGCGGGTTACCAAGAAGAAAGTTTTTTTGGGGATAAAGATAAGCTAGCTAAGCTATTTGGGTTATTCTCATACATAGTAGGTATTGCTACTTTTCTTTTACCTTTTGGTTTAGATTTTTTTGGTATCATTTGCGGTATTATTTATGCCGTTTGTATATGTTTAGGCACAGTAGCAACTTTGATCCTGAAACAAATAATGAATAAACCACTCTAAAAAGAGTCTTTCTTAGGCTCTTTTTATGTTAACCTTAGAATATAGTTTATTAACATAAAAAGGAGTATATGAAATGTTTCGTAAATTACGCCTTTGTTCCCCCATTGTTACTGCTATTTTATTTGTCATCCTTGTATTTATGAATTATTTGGGCTATTGGACAGCAGATAGGTTCATTCAAATTCTATTTTTCTTTATTATGATAGTGTCCGTTTTCAACGCGGGTATTAGAACAGAAGCAATTTTAAAAAGCAGAGGTAAAATCGAATCCTCTAGATAGCGAAGAACTTTCTAGATTTTTTAAATATCCCCTTGAATTAGTCTACATTCAAGGGGATACTTTTTTGTGTACTGTAGCACAAATTTTTCCAACTTTTTGCTCGTCATTCCATCGCTTTTCTTTTATCTTGCCTAACGATGAAGAACATGTAAAAGCTGGATAATAAAATGATAATGACTATTACTGCCAAGAAATATGTATCTTTCATCTTAAACAAAAATAAATTCAATGAATTTAATAATCCAGCTAACATCAAGAATAACCAATAGTTATTTTTTCTTTTTGATTGATCCCCATTTCTAAGATAACTAGCAGAAAGCCAAATAAAAAAAGGTAAGTAACATACAATTGAAAAAGTTAGTATGGCCCATCCGATAAATGGCATAGTACATTCACCTCCGAAAATCTTCCTTATTATATACGGTTGAAATTTGTAATGGTTTCAATTTTATTATTCTATAAAAATGATTTTTTCTCAAAATGTCATAAGTAACGTGCTCTACTTTCTAAAAAACCTCAAAAAACCGAGAAACCTTTAACGTTGGTGTTCCTTTTTCTGGAGTAATTCCTCATAATAAATTTTCCTATTTTTAAAACGAAATTGAGTAAAATCTAGATGAATACCTCCCCTCCTTTCTACACATGAACATATTATAGATTGTAGAAGGGAGGGATATTTTATGGGATACTACCAAGGTGGAAATTATGGTAACTGTGGCTGTTACGGAGGATATGGCGGCGGTGGTTACGGCGGTTACGGCTGCGGTGGTGGCGGCGGTTACGGCGGCGGCTCAGCATTCGCCCTAATTGTTGTCCTCTTTATTCTTTTAATTATTGTCGGAGCAACATTCATGAGTTATTAATGAAGTCTTTTACTACTATTCAGATTTTTAATAATATAAGTTAATGCTAATTATCATTGTTACATTCAATCATTCCATACTCTCTATTGCTAAATAACATCAATAGTAATAGTAGGATAACTTACCAGCCTAACATACTACAGTTAAATCAAAAAGGTCACTTTTGTCCGAGTGACCTTTTATTATTGATTTCACCTTCATATACTTAAGGTACACAAAAATCTTAATCATTTATTTAAATAATAAAATAAAACCGCAACAATAATATTTGGTAAAGCAATGTATAAGGAATTTATCGTAATTTTATGCCGTTCGTCTCGATGTTCTGTAGTTTCGGTAGCAAAGTTTGCCCTCATTCGATCCCCACTTGCCATGGACCCTGAAAAAACCATTGAAATTACAATAAAAATACAGCCAACTGTTCCTGGGACTACATACATCTTTTCCATTCCCCACAAAATCTTCGATATGAAAACACTACAAAGTGATAAGAAAACACCAATTGATAAATACTTCACCCAATCCCCCCTACCTTTATTTTACGCATAGTTACCCTCTTTTGTTTCTCTATAAGGGAATTTTTTATTGAACTAGGATCTATGTATTATTCGAGAACATAAAGCGACTTGCAAATTTGGGTAGAGCCTGTAACTTCACTATAAATTGATAAATGAAAAACACTATACAATCATCATCGTCGATGAAAGTATAGCGTTTTCTAATTCAGTATATCGTTGTTATTTAACGAAAATTTCTTCAATTTGGTCAAGCATAATATCTGCTGCAAGGATGCCGCCAGCTGTGTTCCAAATTACATCATCAACTTTATGGACATTCCCTTTTTGTACTGCACTTAAGTTTTTCCAAAGTGGATCTTCTGTCCATTCTTTTTCAGTAGCTAATGCTGTATCATCACCTGTTGGCATGTAAGTAAAGTAGAAAAGTACATCTCCGTCCATTTTAGGAATTACTTCTTTTCCTACCTCAACAGCTAATTTTCCTAATTTTGCATTATCTTTAAATAGTTCCGCTTGCTCTGGTACACGTTTAAATCCTAATGAATCAAAAATAACGCCTGAGAATGAATCTGTATAGTAGATTCGAGATTTATCAGCCATAAAGCGTACGAATGACACCTCTTGATTCGTTTTATCGCCAAGCTTTTCTTTTACAGTTTGAACTTTATCATTATATTCTTTTAAAACTTCTTCGCCTTTAGCTTCTTGATTTACCGCTTTTGAATAAAGTTTAAAGTTGTCTTGCCAATCACCGCGTAATGTCTCTGCGAAGACTGTCGGAGCAATTTTGCTTAATTTTGCATAGTCTTTCTCTTGTCTTATTTTATTTCCAATGATTAAATCTGGTTTTAAAGAAGCAATTTTTTCAATATTAACTTCACTCTCAACCCCAACAACTTCTACACCTTCCAACTGATCCTTTAAATGGTCATACCAAGGATTACCTGAAAATGCTTGTACAGCCCCTACTGGTTTAACACCTAAAGCAAGAAGTGCTTCTGTCCCTTCGTTTGTTAAAACGACAACTCGTTTTGGTGTGTTTTTAATTTCAGTTGTCCCCATTGCATGTTCGACACTGTAAGCATTACTCTTAGTTGAACTTTCCTCTTTCGGGTTTTCCTTGTTATTGCCACATGCAGCTAAAACAAATACAGCGACAACAGCAAGTAAAACTAGTAGTTTTTGGAATGCTTTTTGCATCTTTTCTTCCCCCAATGTATATGATAGAATGTTTAAGCAGATTTAACGATAATGAGAATCAATTTCATCTACTAGAGAACGAAATTAATCATATTGTAAGAATCTATCATTGTCAATAATTTTTTTACTTATATGTAAGCACATACTATTGAAGGAAGAGTACAACTTTATATGATTTTAAAAGATAATTTTTCAAAAACAATTGCTTTAATTGTAGGAACACTTCTCCTACTCCTTTGTGTGGGGATAAGTATTGTATACGGCTATGCAAATACGTCCATTCAAACTACGATTGACTCTTTTACACAGTTTAATCATTCTAACGAGCATATTATTATACAAAATGTCCGTATTCCTAGAGCTCTAATCGCTGCTTGTGTGGGTGCTTCCTTAGCTATTACAGGCGTGCTCATGCAGACGTTAACGAAAAATCCTTTAGCATCACCAGGAATATTAGGAATTAATGCAGGAGCTGGCTTCGCGGTCGTTTTTGCTATGATTTTCTTCCATGTGTCAAGTTTACAAGCCTTTGCATGGATTGCATTTTTAGGTGCTGCAATAGCCGCTCTATCTGTTTATGCTATTAGCTCTGCTGGACGAGACGCGGTAACGCCAGTCAAAATAACGTTAGCAGGTGCCGCTATCAGTGCATTATTTGCTTCGTTTACGCAAGGATTACTTGCAACAAACGAAGCAGCACTCGAACAAGTATTGTTTTGGTTAGCTGGTTCCGTGCAAGGCAGAAAGCTTGAAATTCTTTTATCTGTATTACCTTATTTAGTAATTGGATGGATTGGTGCTCTATTAATCTCATCTAAAATGAATATACTTGCTCTTGGGGACGATGTAGCGAGAGGCCTTGGATTACCTTTAGGCTTAATGAAATTAATGGTAGGTATTATTGTCATTTTATTAGCAGGTGGTTCAGTTGCGATAGCTGGTCCTATAGGGTTTGTCGGAATTGTAGTACCCCATTTTGCGCGGAAGTTTGTTGGCACAGATCATCGTTGGCTCATTCCAATGGCTGCACTATTAGGTGGTATTCTTTTACTAATAGCCGATGTGGCAGCCCGCTATATCATTCTGCCTCAAGAAGTGCCAGTAGGCGTAATGACAGCGATGATTGGTACCCCATTCTTTATTTTCCTTGCGCGAAAAGGTGGAAAAAAATAATGAAACAGTTAAAAACAGTACGTTTACTACAAAATAAAATCTCGTTTTTACTTGATGTTAAAGCTTCTAAAAAACTTACGTTTATTAGCATCATTACATTAGCCGTTTTTTTCTTTAGTGCCTCATTTGGTGATTCGTTTATAAATCCTTTTACGGTGATCCAAACTTTGTTCGGCAAAGGTTCTGAGTTCGATCAATTAATTATTGTTGATTTCAGAATGCCTAGAATTTTACTTGCTGCTTTTGCTGGAATGGCTTTAGCAGTGGCGGGCGCTATATTACAAGGAATTATTAAAAACCCACTAGCCTCCCCTGATATTATAGGAATTTCTGCAGGTGGCGGAGCGGCGGTCGTTGGTTTTTTAGCTATGTTTAGTGATTCCAATCATTCTTTAACAGTTAGTATTGAATGGTTACCCCTCGCAGGTTTTATCGGAGCGGCCATTGTTGGACTTATTGTTTACGTATTTGCTTGGGAAGATGGTGTGACACCAACCCGTCTTGTGTTAATTGGTATCGGAGTCTCTGCATTTATGCAGGCCATTACGACGATGTTAATGATTATTGGTCCCATCTATCAAGCTA
>Ga0209676_1000877_pt1 | contig 38519 bp, 39 predicted proteins | sample AraplaCvi_mLB_r2_FD_184282 | JGI IMG/M metagenome (GOLD analysis project Ga0209676, IMG submission 184282) | Arabidopsis root microbial communities from North Carolina, USA - plate scrape MF_Cvi_mLB_r2 (SPAdes) (version 2) | ecosystem: Host-associated > Plants > Roots > Endosphere | place: USA... | reverse complement strand
TTTTGAGAAATTTCCCATGGCTTTAAATTGCTCAATACTTTTACCTCGCAGAATAAATTTGGTAAATCAATTTTTCTCTAATATAATCCAATACAGGTTCAGACGCAAATACATTGAACTTAAATGTCTTTGTATTTACACCGATTCGAACAGAATATTCTTGTTTAACGCCATCAACACTGTGTTCAAATAGTATAGATCCTTTTTGTTTGGAAAGATAAGGCTCTAAATAATTGTATAAGGGTAAACCTCTCAGTTCTCTAATACTACCTAACCCTATCGTTTCAAGGCCACTTAACAGTAACAATGTAAAAGGTGTTGTTTCTAAAATACCGGTGATATGTTCGCAATTTAAATTTTGCTCTAGAACTGATAATTCACCATTAGTATAGTATTCATCAATTGCAGAAAGTATACTCACAATGGATTGACCCTGCGTTTCTTCAAATGTATTGACTAATCCTGCTGGTCTTCCTGTAGCATCAATCAGCCTTCCTTGAAGTGAATCCGCTAAAGTCGCAAGATTACCACCATAATTTTCTAATAAATCATACTGTTTGAATTCGTAATGCTCATCAACTACTTTAGTTAACCAGGCAATTATTTTTTTGGCAACAGTTGAACTTGCTCGTACTTCAATTATTCCCTTAACTTCATCAATGTAAACTGTTGTAATTTCATGTTTAATATATTCTCTACGGTTTGCTAAAAAGTAATCAACATTAATACCTGTTCTATGAATGAATCGTAAAAAATATATTTGTGAACCTTCGATATCAGCAGCAGCAATAATGGTAGGATCAATAGGAACATTTTCGCTATTTGGTGTAACAACTGTTTCGAAAGGATTAAATGGCATTTTATTAATAATACTTTGTTTAAAACCTGTTAAATCAGTTTTATTTGTCGCCTGGTACCAAGCTAAAGAAACTGCTCCAGAGAAAATATTATCGCTGATTATTTTTAGAACATCGCCATCAATATGCTCAAAAACATCCCATACTCTGCTAGCTAATTCATTTACATTGCCATTGGAATCTAAAGTCATTTTATTACAAATCTCTTTAAGTAGAGCTTTGCTTAATCTATGCAAGTCTTGGGGGAAAATTAAAGATTTAATAGTGTTCATTTAACACCCTCCAGAATTATATTCTGTGTTCGATGAAAGTATGCATTTTGCTTAATAAATATAATAGTATATGTATGAAAAACCCAAAAAATGACAAAATAATGTTGGTTGACAAGAAAAGATGGACATATATAGACCATGATGAATAAAGTTAGAGAAGGATTGTAAGAAAGTGGGAGGGGTTATATAAAACATCAATTCGGTATTGCAGCCTAAATTAAAAAGTCACTCATTAATAATTAAGTAACTTTACTTAATTATTCGGCAAAATGAAATTAGGGTACAAAGGAGAAGCTGGTTCTCAAATGTACCCCAATTGACTTACCTTTAATTACTTTAAACGAAGAATGTTAGTAAAGACTTGTTACTAAAATTAAAGAATTTGTGTTAATTCTGAATTTACAAACCTTTGAGCAGTAATGAGAACACCTGAAGCCGTTCTACCATAGACGCTATATAATCCGCCAGTTTGGTTAGGGACAATTTCCACTTCATACTGAGCAGCACCTCCTACACTTGGTGTTACGAATGCAGAAGCGTTAGCATTTGCGGCAAATGGAGTTGTTGATAGTAATTGTCTTGAACCGTTAAGTCTAAAAACTCTTACTACCCCAGTTAGTAAACCTCCAGTTAGATTGAGAATTTTGATACGAACGCTAGTTGCATTAGCTGGTTGATTTCCTGTATTTTCAATTGGTCCAGTAGTTAAAGGCAATTTAAATTCACCTCTTTCTTTAAAATAGATTTATAATCTGCAGATTACATTTTCATTGTATGCAGTATCTATAGTAATGCTCTAAACGTATTCATCAATTTTCTATAAAAATGTAGAAATTGATATGTAAATCTTTCTTCATTAGCTATCTAATGTGCTATGACTTTCTACCATTTTGGGGGTGTCACTTAATTCTTTTTTTTGCACGTATTGAGGATATTTGGTGTTATATGAATATCAGATGAGTAACAGTACATATTACGGCTTTTCGATAAGGCGGGTGAGGATATATTGATAGGAGTTCCTATTCTGGTATAATTAACTGTGAGAGAGGATGATCAGTATGAGTAAAAATATCGTTGTTATAACAGGGGCAGGCAGTGGTTTAGGTGCAGCACTTGCTAAAAAGTATTCGACTTTAGGCTATCACATTTGTTTGCTTGGTAGAACAAAATCAAAGCTTGAAAATACGGCTAACGCGTTAACTAATGGCTACACTATTTATGAGGTGGATGTTTCTTCAAAACAAATGGTTACTCAAATAATTCATTCTATACAGGATGAGTTTGGGTCCATTCCGTTGCTAATTAATAATGCGGGTGTTGGCTATTTTGATAATGCTGAAAACTTGAATGAGGATTCAGTTCATCAAATGATTGATATTAACTTAAAAGGAACAATTTTTTGTTCACAAGCAGTATTAAAAGGTATGAAAGAACGTAATGAAGGAACAATCATCAATATTGTTTCAACAGCTGGTCTAGAAGGAAAAGTAACGGAATCTGTTTATTGTGCTAGTAAATTTGGTGTACGCGGATTTACCGAGAGTCTAGCATTAGAATTAAGCGAAACAGCGATTAATGTATGTGCTGTATACATGGGTGGTATGAGAACAGAGTTTTGGGACGGTATATTTACTGAAGAAAAAACTAAAACGTTAATGGATCCTAATGACATCGCGGAAATTATAATGGACAATATAAAACCAAGAAAAGCGTTAGCTGTAACTGAGGTTGTAATTAAAAATCGACGATAATACAATGATCTGAAAAGAAAATGACTAGGTTCTGCAATTAATGTTGAGCCTGGTCATTTTCTATTTCATTTAATATTTCACCAAAATATACAGTAGATGTCCTTATTTTTTCACTATATATAAAGGATCTGTATGGCAAATATTATTATTTTAGCCATGCCAATAAGGAGTGAGTAGCGTTGTTTAAAGAATCTATTTCTGTCATTGCAACTGCATCATAGTAAAAAAACGAAAATGCTATTCATACTTCGATGAAAATTGAAATATTTCTCTTGTACTATAAAAATTGAAAGTACGGATAGGAGGAGAAAAAATGACTCAAATTGCTAATACTGAAATGATTCATCCAAAAATTTTATACTACGGGACACCTGTGATTTTATTAACTACACTGAATGAAGATGATACCGTAAATATTAGCCCTCTTTCGTCATCATGGGCGTTAGGGGATTGTATAATATTAGGGATTGGACTTGGAGGAAAAGCTATTGAAAACCTAGAACGACATCCAGAATGTGTAATTAATGTCCCAGGACCTTCATTATGGGAGAACGTAGAAAAATTAGCTCCATTTACAGGGAAAAATCCTGTTCCTGAATTTAAGAGAGCGAATGGATTTTCATTTGAAAAAGAAAAATATGAAATTAGTAATTTAACACCAACTGAGTCTAAAACAGTACAGCCTTCAAGAATTGCAGAGTGTCCAATTCAACTTGAGGCAAGGGTAAAACATATTCGAATCCCTGAATATGCCTCTTTTTTTGCCATTGTTGAGACACAAGTTTTACATGTCTATGCCCATAAGGAAATTATTGTTGAAGAAAATAAAATTGATCCAAATAAATGGAGCCCACTAATTTATAATTTCCGACATTATTTTGGACTTGGTCATCAGTTAGGAAAAGCCTTTAGAGCAGAAATTTAACTATTATTAGTTATCGTAGAAAAGATCAGCACTCATTTTTTATGAGCGACTGGTCTTTTAGTGACTTTTTTAGATTATAAAAGTACAGTAAGTTACAAAACTGTCATGTTGTGATTTCTTTAGTCATGTAAAACGATTGTTGTGGTCTGAAATGCTTGGTATAGTTAACGATGCTGTTATGATAATTTATAACCTTATACCCAACATTGATTGCTTAAAGGAGAAATGAAAATGAAAGCACTATTAAAAATCTATTTGTCTATAATCGTTACGATTGTGTCCTTTTATAGTTTAACGCCTACAATCGTAAACGCAGATGCAAATGAAAAAACTCAAAAGATTGATCAATTTATTCAAGAGCAAAAGGCGATTAGTAAAATTCCAGGGATATCGCTAGTAATTGTTGAGAAGGGGAAAACGGTTTATGAAAAAGGTTTTGGATATGCCGATGTTCAGTCAAAAACACCAGTTACCTCCAATACATTATTTGAACTAGGATCTACATCGAAAGCCTTTACTGGACTAGCCATTTTAAAATTGGAAACGGAAGGGTACCTAAAACGCTCTGATGATGTCCGAAAGTTTATCCCGTGGTTGGAGTTGCAATATAATGGAGAACCTCAGGCTATTACTATTAATCAGTTACTGTATCATACAAGTGGTATAGCTACGAACACAATATCACGTATTCCTAAAAGTAACGAAGAGAACGCACTTGAATTGACTGTGAAAAAATTGCTTGATCAGCCATTAAATAGACGGCCAGGTAGCTCATTTGAATACGCAACAGTCAATTATGATGTTTTGGGACTCGTTATTGAAAAGGTTTCAAAACAACCGTTTGATATGTATATCAAACAGCAAATATTAGAGCCAATCAATATGAAAGATTCATTTGTTGGACTTCATCAAGTTAAATCTAATGAGATGGCGTCAGGATATAAAATAGGACTGATGAGAGAACAGGAATACACACCACCTATCTATCGTGGAAATATACCTGCTGGATATATTATTAGTAACACAAACGATATAGCAAACTGGTTAAAGCTCCAGTTAGGAAATAGTCAAATTAATTCGATAGAGAACAAAATTATTCAAGATTCGCATATCCCAGATCAATCTGTAAAGCCATTCGATAAGGATACATACTACGCAAGTGGATGGGGAGTTATAGGCAAAGAAGATAAAAAATATATATTCCATGCTGGTGAAAACCCTACATTTTCATCTTATTTCATCATGCAGCCCGATGAACAAATAGGAGTAGCCGTATTATCGAATATGAACTCGAGCTATCCAACTGCGATAGGACAAGGTGTGATGGATTTATGGGAAGGGAAAACGGTAAATACTATTCATGCTGACAACTATCAGAATTTGGATAAAACGCTGTCACTTATATGCGTTATTGTTATAGGCTTTGGGATGTTTTTAAGCGTTCTATTGCTACAATCCTTGAAGAAAGTTATTAAAAAACAACGAATTATAGTAGCTTTAAATATGAAAAGCGCTTTATTATTAGTTTTTCATTCTTTAAGTGTTGCAATAATTATTGCAATGATCATAATGTTCCCGAAAGTATTACCTGGGGGATCAAATTGGGAATTTATTAAAGTATGGGGTCCAACGTCAATTACTGTGTTATTTTATGGTGTAATAGTGTCGACTGTGATTTACTATTTAGTAGGTTTGGTAAAAATCTTTACGAAAAAAGAAAAGAATTAGAAATGTAGAGATTTGATTGTTTAAGAAAATTATGGTAATGTGGAAATGACTTTAGGTGAAGGGTGGAGAATCCAAATGAAAAAAAGATCAATATGTTTTTTATCTATGGGTATCGGATTCTCAACGGCTGTTTTTTTCTAAAATGGAGTTTTAAGGGACAAGTCTGTCCTTTTTTAGAAAAATAAAAACCTAAAGGAGATTAACATGAAAACTAAAATAACACGCAAAAATCCAATCCAAGTACCTAGCCCTGTTGGCAATTACAGCCATATTACAATAATTCCAACGGATGCAACAATGTATTCATTATCTGGACAGATTGGAGTAGGAGCTAGCGGTGAATTGCCATCGACACTAACCGAGCAGGTTAAAAATACATTAAAAAATATTCAATTAATATTAGAGTCAGAGGGGCTTAACGCAGACAATGTGGTGAAGGCCAATATTTGGGCAACTGAAGAAATAGATTGGGATGACTTCTATCAACAATGGGAGACGATGTTTGGAAATCCTTATCCATCTATGACGATAGCTTATATTACTGCTTTAGGACTTCCTGACATTAAATTAGAAATTGATATTTGGGCTGCTAAATAAGCAGAGTACCGACAAAATCTTGAATGATTTTGTTGGTTTTTTTAAGTGAATTTTTGGGGTAAATGATCTGAAAAAAAGGCCACTTTTCCTAAGTGGAAAGTGACCAAAGAAAGATTTAATAATGATGGGGGTGTGTTTCTTGCCCAAGGTATGAGCAAGTTGGAAGCAAATTAGATACACTACCATTTTATGAAATAGAAAAGATGGCTGTTAGGTCTTTGTCTAAATCAATTACTATTTTTAGGTGTTTTTTTAGAATTAGTAGAAGTTTTAAGTAAGGAAGGTACTGTCCAATACGTACCCATGCGCCATAACCACTCAAATGGACCAAATTTAAAGTATTTTAACCAAATCTTACTGAATAGCAATTGGAAAATGTAAATGCCTATACAAATCCATAGAGATTGGATGAAACGAATATTGCCAATAAGGTGAAATGCATTGCCAATTATTAAAATCAGCGCGGTTTGTCCTAAATAATTTGTTAATGCCATTCGACCATAGTCTTTTAACGGTGAAAGCAAAACTTGACATAAAGGACGTTGCAGTAAAAGCATTAATAATCCTACATAAAATGCTGATACAAATGGGCTAAATTGAAGTCCTATTAGTGTAAACTTTTCAATGTTTGTCACATGTACCTTAAGCTCATCTTCTGTCATTTGATCAAAGTTCACCATTGCTTCTGGGACATAATGCCATTGATACAGCAATCCCCCTACGCTAATAAAGAACATAATAACTGTCACGATAACTATTCTTTTGCGATTGTCATGGATCTTTTCAAAAATTCGATACTGCCCAGCAGCTAATCCTAGCAAAATTAGAGGGAACGGCATAGCAATTTTGAAACCAAAATAAGCGGTTATCGCTAATAAAATAAGCCCTATAGTCAGGTTTATTTCTTTACGAACTTTGTAAAAAGGTAATGCTATTAGCCCGAATATTGCATAGATGGTTAATGCTTCTCCAGGTTGGAAATAAAAGTGTACAAGCCCGATTAACAATAAAATAATAATTCTTCTAACAAATAATAAGTAGGCATTTTTATTTTTAGCCATTGCACGGGAAATGAAAATATAAAAGCCTACACCAAATAAAAATGAAAAAATGGTGAAAAACTTACCTTCCACAAAAAGTGTTAAAAACCTATTATATGCAACATCTACAGATGTGTCTGGTAGATTAATCCACATTAATCCTGGAATATTGACTAAAATAATTCCTAATAAAGCAAATCCCCTTAAATAATCTAGTGTATCAATTCGTTTGTTTAATTCAATTGGTTGCATGTTTCTCACTCCTCATTGACAAAGTATACGGAAGTTATCCATAAAGTAGTAACGATGAATGTTACGCCAATCTTACAAAATCGTCATATAACATTAATCATTTTCTGGATACAGAGATAAAATGTCTTTTGCCTGCTGCCGTAAAATATCGATTAATTCTTTCGGTTCTACAATTTGTGCATGCATGCCAAGTCGATAGAAAAGGGGACTAATAAAATTCAGCTCACCATTGTCTATAATGGAATTAATATAACCGGTGCCATCTTCTTTGATCACGACCAAATCTTCAAGGTTTGGTTCACTTTTGCATTGTCGCACACCTTCTCTTGATAAGAGTACATGTAAACGGATAGGTTGTTTATTTTCATAATTGCTACTAACCCACTCCTTCAAATTTACAAATACCTCTTTGTTTTCTGAACTTTCTATAATGGAAAGTATGCGGTCTACACGAAACAGTAATATTTTTTGTTTTGTGAAATCAAAGGCGGGCATATACCACAACCCATCATAAGCATACACACCAATTGGATGAATATGTTTCGTAGTTGTACCTGATTTTGAATCATAGTGAATATGTAGATTTTTGTTTTCAATGGCTGCCTCTAAAACTTCTTTCAATAAAGGGGTTTCAATCGCCCGTTTAGGATTCCAAAACGCGATGTAAGATTGAAGTTGATCTACTTTCCGCTTTGCCTCTTCCTGCAGCGAGCTATAAAGCTTATGTGAAGCTGATTGTATTTCCGTATTAAAAGGTAAATCACGGTAATAATGAAGTGATTGAAACGCAAAGAAAATCGAAACTGCTTCATCTACTGTAAATAAAATAGGCGGAAGAAGTCTGCTCGATAGGACTGTATAGCCACCGTTCCGCCCTTGCTCTGCATAAATAGGCAAGCCCATATATCACTTAAATCTAAAATATATCGATGAACCGTGCGAATCGATATATTGAATTCATCTGAAATTTCCTGAGCAGTAAATTTCTTTTTTGCACTTACAAACAGAAGAATATCTAATAGACGTTTTGCTTTTGACATTTTCTCACCTTTTTTCATTTAATCATGCCAGTAGTTGTCATGTTTTTTGTTTAGTATAGATCTTGTTCAGGAGTTTTTCAAAAGTTAAAAGGAGATGATGTTATGTCACGAGAAATCATTTTATATATTGCAACAAGTTTGGATGGATATATTGCGAAAGAGAATGATGATTTACAATGGCTAGAAGAAGCAGAGGGGGAAGGGGATGCTGGATATTCAGATATGTATCAATCCATTGATACTGTAATTATTGGTAAAAGAACGTATGATTGGGTTGTAGACCATATTGAGTCTTTTCCATATCCAGATAAGAAATGTTATGTATTTACAACGTCACTAAGTGGTCAAAACGAACATGTTGAGTTTGTAAATGAAGATATTGTAGCGTTTACTAAAAAGTTAAGGGAACAGGAAGGCTCTAAAATTTGGATGGTTGGTGGAGCGGGAATTCTCGATCCATTTATAAAGAAGCAGTTGATCGATGAAATAATTATTACGGTTACACCGCATTTATTAGGTACTGGCATTCCATTGTTTAAGGATAATAATCCATTTCAAGACCTGGAGTTAGTAAATACACAACGCTTTGGGCAAATGGTGCAAATGCATTATAAGGTGAAGAAAGAAGTTTGATCATTTATCTTAAGGTGACAACCTTCAAACGTAAGTAAAAAAAATCGACCAGACATATTATATATATATTATGTTTGGTCGATTTTTTAATGATTTTGAACATAACGATTGTTAATTTACCTTGTCTTACTCAATTATCGGTACAGATTTGTTCATGTTCAATAAAAACATGAGTAGTTTTTAATCCAATCTAATATTTCTTAAAAGCATATTCTATAAGAAACAGTGGGGTGAAATTATGTCTGAAAAAAAGTAAATTACTAGAATAAAACCTATTGGCTATTGTCCTCCGGTTAAATACACAGCACTTAATAGTTGTTGTCCTTCAGCCCCTTCATCTTCATGTCTTTGTGACTGTTGTGTTTCTCCACTTCAGTCCGTCTTACAACAACTTGTTGGGCAAACTGTAATTCTTGGTACTATTGCAGACGCACCTAATGTACCTCCTCTCCTTTTTTTATATACTATTGTTGAGGTGAATGATTTTTTAGTTACTGTTACAAATGGAACTCAAACTTTTGTGGTAAATATTTCTGATGTAACAGGGGTAGGTTTTTTCCCACCAGGACCTACTATTAATTTGTTACCGCCTGTTGATTCTGGGTGTGAATGCAATTGTCGCGAACGCCCAATTAGACAATTGCTGAATACACTTATTGGTTCCTCAGTAAATCTTTTGGCAAGTAACGGGTCTACTGCAGTAAATTTTAACGTGGAACAAACAGGTCTTGGTATTGTGTTAGGTACACTACCAATAAGTCCTAATCAACCAATTTTTAGATTTGCAATTTCAACTTGCAAAATTGTAGCTGTAGAGCAAACTAATTGAATAAAGAATGATATTAAAAACAAATATTTAGTGGGTCAGTAGTTATTAATAATTAATAGTTTTATTCTTGAACTAACAGGTTGCATTTGCATTAGTTTAGCAAGAGACAGCGATTCAGGAATTTCATCTTCCTCTGTCAATTGATGAACTTAGCCATCAAGATCAAAGCTAAATAAGAAAAGAGGATAACTAGCCTTTATAAGACTAATTATCCTCTTTTCTTATACTCTTACATAAGATCATCAGCCTCTTTTTCCGTCATTAGGAAAGCGAACGGTAGATTTCCCCCATGATTCCCTTCATTTGATGCATACCTGTGTCAGTATTGGTCATCATAACAATCCCTTGTTCAAGGTAAGGGTAGGCGACTAGCATACATTGAAACCCAACACCCCAGCCAAGCGAGGAAAGCTCAAGGTTGTCACCCGTTCCATCTAGAAATATGCCGAGACCTGTCCATTCCTTACAGCCTTGTGTGCGGAATAGTTCTTTTACATGTTTGGACGTAATGCCAATTTTACCTTGGCCTTTGACAGCAATCATAATATCTAGTAATAATTTTACTAAATCGCTCGAGGTAGTCCATATACCACAAGCTGCAATATAAGGATAAATAGAATATTTCCCTGGAATTAACGCTCCATTTTGATCATGGCCACATGCAAAATTATCTAAATTCGATGTTGAAAGAGAGGTAGAAAATGTACTGTTCGTCATGTTTAGTGGCTTAAATATAAAAGTGTCCATGAGATGAGAAAACGGTTTTTGTGTTATATCTTCTAATAATAGTTGAATAAGACAAAAGCCTGCATCAGAATAGTGAAAATCACTTTCAGGTTCATATGTCACTTTAATGGTAGTAGAGCAATAAGGTGTTGTACCATTCAATATTTCTACCATGGACGGTATTTCGTTGAATGATTCTAGTTCTATAAAACTACCCTCAGGGTCCACAATACCAGATTGATGACATAATAAGTTGCGTAATGTAACTTTTTTATGCTTTGTCAAAGGATTGTCAGGAACCTTCCATGAAACTAGTTTTTTATTAACATCTTCATCTAAATCTACAATTCCTTGTTCTACGAATTTCATAACTAAAATGCTTGTTAGAAACTTACTAATTGAGCAAGCGTTGAAAATGGAGTGCTCATTAACTATTTTATCAGTATCTGCTTCAAGAACACCAAAATGATCTTTCTTACTGATTTTTCCTTTTTCGATAGATACAATGCTTAAACCTGTTATACGGTAATGCTCCATGCGTTCACGAATGTTTATCATTTATTGAGCTCCTAGTTTTTTTCATTATAACAGAGAGAGGAGAACTGGTGTTTGTGGAATGAGTATTTATTTTTTTAATTGTGCATGTACAATCATACAAATACTATCTTTTGTAAAGTCACTTTTGTTCCATGACCCATATAGGTGTAACAAGTCAAACCCATTTTGTTCTAATAGCCTCTTCAATTCCATTGGATATGTATAGCGAATTCGAATTGAATCTTCGAAAGTTGAATGTTCTAGCTTATCGATAGAACGACAAGTTAAGATCTGTGTGATAGGGTCATATTCTTCATGGTGTTGAATGGTTAGTTTTTCTCCTTTGCTAGTAACCAAGCTTTCCTCGTATTCATCTACAATAGAAAGCTCGCTTAGAATAGGGTTTCGAGTATCGAATATAAATTCTCCTCCAAGGTGTAGGTGTTGTTTTACGGATTGGAATAAAGCATTTTGACTTTCATTACTTAAAAAATGTTGAAATGAATTACCTGTCATATAAATAAAATTTGATGTGATTGGTAAATGAAGTTGTGTGCAGTCTTGCACAGTGAAATGTACATCAACATTCTCCTTTTTCGCATTTTCAATGGCTTGCTGAATCATCCCTTCATGAATATCAATTGCATAAACCTCAAATCCTTGTTTGGTAAGGGGAATAGCTAATCGACCTGTCACACAAGCTAGTTCAATAATCGTTTCGTTCTTTGTTTTTAGGTGATCCTCAATATAATGTAAATCTACTTTATAATTTTCATGAAGTTTACCATATTCAATAGGGTTATTATATTTCTCTAAATTTCCACTAAACTCATTTTGATACATATAATATAGCTCCTTCGACTTTATCTTAAATTGTAAGAATATTGTATAATATATATAATATTCGTGCAAATTGGGTTTTTATTGAAAGATATAGATAGTGTTTTATAAACAAATGCCTTATATAAGTTGATTGGAGTGGAGGCTGAGCGACCCCTTGGGGATCAGCGGTAGAGGAACGAAGGCTAAAAGCATCACATCCTGTGATAACGCCTTCGTGACCAGCAACAAAGCGCCCATCCGGAACGAAAATCAACCTCACGCTTTGGTGATGAGTCACGAATTATCAATTAAACAGGAGGGTTTATTTGAACAAAGAATTTCCGCGTAAAATACATATCATTGGCTCTGTTGGGAGTGGGAAAACAACTTTAGCGAAAGAATTATCAGAAAAATTTGATATTCCTTATTTTGAATTAGATAATGTTGTTTGGATAAGACAAAATTCTGGTGATAGTAGAAGAACTGACCAACAAAAAGTGGATTATTTGCAAAATATTATTCTTACAAAAGCTTGGATTATTGAGGGCGTTCATAATGAGGACTGGGTAGCACAAAGCTTTTCGAATGCGGACTTAATTATTTTCTTAGATACAAATTATTTCATCCGAATCTACCGAATAATAAAAAGATTTACGTTGCAAAAACTTGGTTTAGAAAAGTCCAATTACAAACCGACCTTTTCAATATTTATAAAAATGTTTCAATGGAATCGTTATTTTGAGGAGATTAGCAAACCTAATTTTTATAACAATTATGGAAAGTATAAAGACAAGCTATTGGTCGTAACAAGTAAAAGGGAGATTCTTAAAAAAAGCATATCCAATAAATAAAGGATACGCTTCTTATATATGTGTATTTTAAGCATTTTTCTTCTTTTTTGTTGCTCGTTTTCTCGTTGTTGGCTTTTTCGTTTTCTCTAAGGAAGCTTGAAGTGCTGTCATTAAGTCCGTGACATTATCAGGTACTGGACGTTTATCGCTAGTCGAGATTGTATTTGTAGCTTTTTTCTCCTCTATAAGTTCCATTAAAGCATTGCGATAGTCGTCTGTATATTTTTCAGGATTAAATTCTGTTGTTAATTGATCGACTAGCATGAGTGCGGTTTCTAGCTCTTTTGGAACAATGTTTTGTTCACTTGGAATACTCGGAACATCATCAACACTTCTTACTTCATCAGGGTAATGAATCGTCTCCATCACTAAAGCGTTTTGATAAACACGGACAATTGCTAATTGCTCTTTTGAACGGATAATAATTTTGGCCACACCTATTTTTCCAGATTGTTCTAGTGTTTGACGTAAGAGGGCATAAGCCTTTCCGCCAGTCGAATCAGGGGATAAAAAATAAGTACGCTCAAAATAAATAGGGTCAATTTCTGTTAATTTTACAAAATCAATGATTTCAACGGCCTTATCTTCATTTTCCTTCCGCAAGTTCTCTAATTCTTCTGGATCTAATACGACAAACTTATTTTTTGCATATTCATAAGCCTTCACAATGTCCTCATCTTTTACTTCTTGGTTACAGCCTTCACAAACTTTTTTATAGCTAATAGGTGTATGACATTCTTTATGAAGCTGTCGCAATTTAATGTCTTTATTTTCAGTAGCGGCATGAAGTTTTACCGGTATATTCACTAGACCAAATGAAATACTGCCTTTCCATACTGTATGCATTTGTATCACCTCGTTTTTCTTACTATGATATATTTTGCTTATTTTTATGTATCTTAAAGTGAAATCGTCAAAAACTGAAGGTAAAAAGAAAAGTAGGTATTCATATGAAACCAATGCTTTTAACGGAAGTGCTTGAAACGCCTATTGGTGAGGAATGGATGTACGAAACAAAATATGATGGATTTAGATGTATGTTAGTGTGGGACGAACAGCCAATGTTAATAAGTAGAAATGGCAATAACTTAAATAACTTGTTTCCAGAGATACTCGATTTTTGTAAAAGTATATTTAATAAAGTTAAAAAGTATTTACCACTTACATTTGATGGTGAATTAGTTTGTTTAACGAATAACTTTAATAGTAATTTTTCGCTCGTCCAACAAAGAGGAAGGATGCAAAACAAAGATGTTATTGCTACACATGCAAAAACTTTTCCTTGTCATTATATAGCTTTTGATTTACTGAGCTTAAAAGGGGAGTCGCTAACAAGTAAGTATTTAAAAACACGCAAACAGCAACTTTCTAAGCTTTTTACGATTTTAAAGCTCCCGGTGACTGTCAATTATGAGGATCAGCGTTCTTTGCAAGTGATTAATAGTGTGGAGCATAGTAAACCTCTTTGGGAGGCTATTAAGGTTTACAACGGAGAGGGCATGGTTGCGAAGAAGAAAACAAGTAAATGGGTTGGGGATACACGCTCGACACATTGGTTGAAAATAAAAAATTGGAGATATGTTACGGTCATCGTTACGAAATACGATAATAGCAATGGTTACTTTCATGGCAGTATTTATCAACAGGAGAAGCTAGTTGAAGTTGTTAGTTTTAAACATGGAATGTCAGAGAAAGAACGTAAAACACTTATTGCTTTTTTTCAAGCAAATGGGAAGAGGAATAATGAAGTATGGGAGTTGGAGCCATCCATATGTGTTGATATAGCATGTATTGATTTTGAAGGCAGCAAATGCCGAGAACCACGTTTTCAAGCATTTCGACTGGAGATGTTGCCAGAGGATTGTCATTGGCAGCATATGCAGCGTCAGCTTTTGCCTATTCCGGACACTGTTCAGATAACACATCCTGATAAGCCTGTTTGGCCTGAAATCGGTATTACGAAGGATGGTTATTTGCAATATTTGCAATTGATTTCTCCGTATTTGCTACCTTTTTTGCGAGATCGTCCGCTTACGTTAATTCGATTTCCTCATGGTGTGTCGGGAGAAAGCTTTTATCAAAAAAGTAGTCCCGAGAAAATACCTGCATTTGCTTCAACAGGATGGATGGACGATATTCATTATCTTGTATGCAACAATCTTGAAACATTACTTTGGCTTGGCAATCAGCTTGCATTAGAGCTGCACATACCTTTTCAAACGTTACAAACAGAGCATCCTACTGAAATTGTCTTCGATCTAGATCCACCTTCAGTCGATCAATTTTCGCTTGCCGTTTCTGGGGCTCTGGATTTAAAGGAAATGCTAGATTTTTTTAAGCTCCAATCTTTTGTGAAAACATCAGGAGGTAAAGGATTACAACTATATATACCATTACCTGAAAACGCCTTTACTTACGATGAGGTGCGCGTATTTACTAAATTTATTTGTCGTTTTTTATGTGAGCAAAAACCAGAATTGTATACGATCGAGCGTTTGAAGAAGAATAGACATCAAAAATTATATTTAGATTATGTGCAACACGCAGAAGGCAAGACGATTATTGCGCCATATTCAACTCGTGGCAATGAGAAGGGATTAGTGGCAACGCCATTATACTGGGACGAGGTTAATGAGCATTTAACACCTGATCAATTTACGATTCCCGCTGTACTGGAGCGTATGAAAAAAGGGAGTAACCCATTTAAAAATTTCCGTGAAATAGGGGAGAGCCAGGATTTTCAATCCGCTTTAGAACGGTTAAAGGAGCAATGATGTGCTTATCCACGATTTTAAACGGTCTATCCACGACTTTTGACGTCCTATCCATCCTTTTAGGGATTCTATCCACGATTTTGGACGTTCTATCCATCTTTTCAGGGATTCTCCTAAGTATGAACAGGCAGATAGAAGAAAAAACTCGCTAAAAGCACTAAGCATCGGCTTTAATGTCGATGTCTTTTTTCAAACTTATATGAGTTTATTTTGGAGTATTAAAGAGTTTCTAAAGAGAAACTGCCTCTTTTTTATCAGTCTCAATTAATTATTATCATTTGTGATTAAAAAAACAAAAAGACCACCTCGTATGAGATGGTTAACCTTTTTGGTCATATAAAAGCAAAGTTAGAATGGTGTCATGAAAGGGTGGTTTCAGATGACAATATAAGAATAGACCAGCACTATCCCTATATTTAGAAAACTAATAACAGCCCTTAAAATAGGAAGGGGTAAACGAATTCGCTCAATCAAGCATTAAGCCAGTTCGCCGATGGGTTTTCTACTGAATCTTTATACAAATCATGTTCAAAGGCAACATTCTATACTTCGTTTTTTCCTAGATAATCAAGAATCCCCATTGCAGAAACAATGGTATCGAACGGTATTGTTTGATAAACGGGATGATTTTCAGCGATACCGTTTTCCTTTAAATAGTTGTGTAATAGTGCCTTCAAGCGACTATCTAAAAAATGTACTTGCTCTTTAAAATCACTAGATACCGTTAACGCTTTTTTTCCTTCAGCTAGAAATAGCGGCGTCCAATAGCGCACTTGTCTGTAAGCTTCAGCCGGATTTTTATAGGCACCGAAATGACCGAAATACAATTCTGAAGCATTTAACTTTTCATAAAGCTGGATAGATTGCTCCATCGTATGTGGGTCATACTGATTCGGTGAAGTGGAGGGAATAATTAAATCAATTGCTTCGCTCGCCATTTCTGGATAACGTACACCAGTAGTATCTCCAACAAACAATCCGTTCGTAGCGGAATAATGCATTGATACATGATGCTTTGCATGACCTTCTGTATGATAAAACGTTAGCTGATGCTGACCTAAAGATAGTACTTCCTCATGGCCAATTTCAATAATACGTTCAGCATCAATAGGTACAATTGGATCAAATAGACGATCGAATTCTGCTCCATAAACACTCTTAGCACTTGCAATTAGACGACTTGGATCTACCATATGAGATACACCTCGTGGATGAACAACGAATGTAGCATTTGGACAGCTTTGTAAAAACAAACCTGCACCGCCAGCATGGTCTAAATGGATATGCGTAACAATTACATATTGAATATCCTCTAAATCAAGATGTAATTCATCTAAACCTTCTACTATATATGGCATAGAAGGACTAGCAGAAGTCTCGATTAATGCAATTTTTTCATCGATAAGCAAATAAGAGCTTGTACGCTGTTCACGATTTAAATCGTGTGTATCAATACAATAAAAATTTGGTGCAAGTTGTTGGACTCTCCCCATTAAATACTTCCCCTTTATTTCTGTTGAGTGCTAAATATTCTCTAATATACAATTTTTATCTATAAAAAGTAGTGGTTATGCTTTATAATAATAGAAAATTATACTGAATGTCCATTCATTTTTAGGAGGATTTATTAATGGAGAAAAATATTCGCTACGATACACAAAAGGTCCATCGAGTTAATTTAGCCATCATTGCAATTTTGGCTGCGCTAATTTGTGGACCGCTCATATTTTCAAAGGGCATTATGTTCTTGTTTGTTGGACTTGCCGTTATTGCTTTAGCTATATGTAATTACTTTTTACCAATTAAAACGTATGTTAAAGGCTTTATTTTTGGAATGATTCCTTCAATTGTTGTCTTTTCGTTATTTTTAGTTGATAGCTTTTCATTAAATAAACATTATATTTTACTTTGTTCGGTAGCCATTATCGCTCTTTATTTTAAGAAAGAATTACTAGTTTTTTTTGGCGTGCTAACAAACATCAGCTTCCTGATTCTTTATATTGTTAAGTCTGAATCATTATTAGGTCCATTTGATGATATAACGGTATTCATTACGCTTCTAGCGATTATGAATGGTGTTATTATTGCATTATATTTAATCGCAAAATGGGGCAATGAACTAATTGAGCATACTGCAATTCAACAAAATGAAGTGAAAGCGTCATTAAATCAGTTAGAGAATACAATTCAGGAAATTGAAAAAAGTAGCCAAGCTTTAGATGAGCACGTTACACATTTCCAACAAACAATGCAGAGAATATCTGGATCTAGTAAACAAATTCTTTTAGCTACTGAGGATATTTCCGCAAGTATTCAGCAGGAATCATCTAGCTTACAAATGATTCATGGTACGATGAAAGAATCTGTGCATTTTGTCAACGAAACATTCTCAATTTCAAAGGATACTGTTTCAAAATCTACTGATTTGCAGCAGGAAATTCTAATAGGATGGGAGAAAATGCAGGATGCGATGGTGCAAATGGGCGTAATGAATCAAGCGATGAGTTCTACAGCAGAAACTGTGAATGAGTTACAGACTAGCTTGAAAACCGTAGATAGTTTATTAAAGGGCATACAGCATATTGCAGAACAGACGAATCTACTTGCTCTTAATGCTGCTATTGAAGCGGCAAGAGCTGGGGAACATGGTAAAGGGTTTGCCATCGTTGCTGATGAAGTGCGGAAATTAGCGGAAGAAAGTGCCGCTATTACGGTAAGTATTACGAATGTAACCAGAACTTTGTTCGAAAAATCAACAGAAGCTCATCAACGCTCTGATGACGGTGAAAGGGCGGTACAACAAGGGGAAATGCTTTTACAAGATGTGAGCAACTTCTTCAATGTTCTAAAAGATTCATTTAATAATACCAATATAGATTTAACTCGAGGGATGAATGAATTAAGCAGCGCCATTTCTCAGTTTGAAACAATCCAATTTCAGATTGAAAAACTTAATGACATGACCGAGCAAAATGCAACTTCCACAGGAGAGATTGTGCACTCGGTAGAGGACGAACATACTATGCTTGAAATGATGACGAATACAACTAGTCGTATTCAGGAATTAAGCGATACATTAAAGTCGCTTGTAATGAAAAACGGAAGTGAATCTTTTTATGAGTCTAATGAAAATTAGATTGACATAATTATTTTGATTATTTAGAAAGCGGAAGTGTATTCTAAATGCCTTTCAAAGGAGGGGGTTTTTAATATATGAGTATTTTGTTAATGGATTATATGAGCTCTTTTAATGATTAGAAGATAGTCTTTTTAATTTCAGACAAAAGATGGATGAAAATGAAATGTGTTTTTATATATTATTTCATAAATAAAGGGGAAATAGGAGAATATTGGAATGATAAAAGGTTTATATGAAGCACATTTACCAGTTAGTAATTTTAGAAAAATCGATTGTATTTTATCAAAAGTTAGGGTTGGAGCTCGCTTACAAAAAAGGAAAGGTAGCTTTTTTCTGGATCGTTAAAGGAGAAAGCTGGTTAGGTTTATGGGAAAGTGATAGCGTTGAATTAAAATACCATCCATCTATCCGACACTTAGCGTTTAAAATTGAGGAAGAAGATCATGAGCATGTAAAAGAGTGGTTGTCTTCAATTGGCGTTGAAGTTCGCACTGAATTTGGCCTTACTTCCGAACATCAACCTTTAGTATTATCAAATTATCCTCATGCACATGCAGCAATTTACTTTTCAGACCCGGATGGTAATTCATTAGAATTAATTACACCATTGAGACTAGATGATATGGAGAGTTTTAATGAGATGTCTCTTGAAGAGTGGAGAAAACGTTATTCCGTTTAAGCTTTTAGCGGGAAATTCCATTACAGTAAAAGAGCCTTATACCATGAACGGTAAGGCTCTTTCTTTTGTGGAGGTGATATTATCCATTTTTCAATGCGTTACTGTCATGGTTATATTTAAAGACGATGGCAAAAATGATGGCCAAAACAAGTGTATAACCGCCAAAGAACAACCAAATACTTTGCCAATTTCTTACACCCTCAACTGTGAAATAATCAACTACTTTGCCACTAATTACAGCTCCTAAATAGGCGCCAATACCATTGACCATCGTACTAAATAATCCTTGAGCACTGCCTCGAATTCGATGATCGACTGCTTTTTCAACAAAAATCGCTCCAGAAATATTAAAGAAATCAAAGGCACAACCGTAAACGATCATTGATAACAACAATAGTAAAAATCCTCCGCCTATCGGGCTTCCATACCCAAAGAATACAAAACGTAATGTCCATCCAATCATACTGATGAGTATTACTTTTTTAATGCCATACTTACTTAAAAAAAACGGAATGGTGAGTATGAAAAATACCTCTGAAATTTGTGACACTGATAATAAAATAGCTGGATATTTAACAGCAAAGCTATTTTTATAATCAGGGTTCAAAGCGAAGTCGTGTAAAAATGGATCACCAAATGTATTAGTAATTTGAAGCGCAACGCCTAGTAACATTGAAAAAATTAAAAACAAAGCCATTTTTTTATCTTTAAAAAGAACAAAAGCATCCAGTCCCAAAAGGCTTACCCACGACTTGTCCTTTATTTCATTGGAAGTTGGACATGCCGGAAGAGAAATAGTGTAAAGCGCAAGTACTAACGAAGAGCCGCTAGCAATAAATAATTGAATATTACTTAATTCAATTTTGGCAAGACTAATAATCCACATCGCAAGAATAAAACCAATTGTCCCATAGACACGAATTGGTGGAAAGTCCTTTACAATATCGAACCCTTTGTTCTCCAAACTAAAATAAGAAATCGTATTCGATAATGCAAGTGTTGGCATATACACGATTGAGTTAAAGAGCATTACCCAAAACATCATCGTAGGATCGGAAATTTGAGCCGCAATAAATAGGGTAATCGCACCGAGGAAATGTAGTATTCCGTATAAAACATTGGCTTTTACCCAACGATCTGCAATTATACCTATAAGACTGGGCATAATAATGGCTGCAAGACCGTTAGAACTATACACGATCCCAACTTGCGCGCCGGTAAAATTCAACGTATTAATCATATAAGAACCGAATGTAACGAGCCAAGACCCCCAAATAAAAAATTGGAGAAAAATCATTATTTTAAGCCGTAATTTTATATTCATTTTTTCCTCCTATAGAAGGTGATGTAGTTGTTCAGAAGCAATAATGCAATTCACTACTTTGGATTTTTGAACATACCTACAGCATTTGCTCCTTGTGACCGAATCATACGAATTTTACTGGAGTTTCTTTTAAAGGATTGTCCTATATGTAACAGAATTTTTTTTGTGAAAATTGTAATAATATAGACGCTCTCTACGGAAATAGGAAGGCCTAGAAAATATATAACAAGGAGGATTTTAGTTTTTTGAAAATATAAGGAAGTGTTCAACTAGATTCAAGAGCGTGTTCTTTTTAGATTAAATCTGGAATTTTTTGATAGAAAATCTAGTTACAAAATAATATAATTAATAAGTGACGTTTTGTTTTAAAACTTTAAAGTTTAGGAGTAAGTACTTTGGCAATATTTATTATGGCAATATTGGTTACGTTAATTTTCGGCAGTTTTTCTTACATGTTATTAAAAAATACTGAAGATTTTTTAAAGATGAGTTCCTTTTCAGAAAAATTCATTAAGAAATCATTTTTAAAAAAGTTCGTAAAGTTTATGGGCTGGTGGTTTTTAATACTTGTGATAAGTGTATGGATTATAGCAATTCTCTCTTTATTTGAATGAAACTATGTCAAGTAGTTGAACATAATGTATGTCCTTCTATTTTACACATAGAACGAGAAAGCTAAGGGATAGCATTCCTGTACATATCTTTTTTCAACAAAGTGAAGTTACTCATTTGAAAAATAATGAGTAACTTTTTTCGATTTTCAATTACTTCAATAAAGGACAATGGGGCTCACTTTTGAACCGGATGATGAAGAAGCCGAAAGTTGATTTTTGCGCATAACTATTTGTATTTTCAGAAAAGTATTGATGTTATTCCTGCTCATATTTATATGAAAAGTGAGGAAATGATAATGCCAAATGTTTATAGAGCATTAGGTGATTCAACGCGACGCCATATTTTAAGTATGCTTAAACAAGGAAGCAAAACCAGATAGTTGAAGTATTTGATATCTCTCAACCAGCAATTAAGAAGCATTTGAATATTTTATTGGAGGAGAAAATTATTTCATTCAATCAATCTCGACACACTCCAAATTGCTTACCTTGAAATGATTCAATACATCGGAGAACTACTTGATGATCAACTCATAAGTCTAAAAAATTATGTTGAAAAAGGAGAGTTTCGAGATGGAGAAAAATGAAAATTCTGTAAAGTGAGAAATTGGTGTTAACGCACCTTTGAATAAGGTTTGGGATGCATTGACTAAGCCTGAGCATTTAAACCTTTGGTATACGAAAAATGCTGATATAGAATTTTGTATAGGTGGAAAAGGTTATATGAATCATGGCTGGGGGGCAACATCTGAGGGTGTTTTTACAGAAATAGATTTATTGAAACGCTTTGTACTTCAGAGCATAGATGGGGATTTTACAACCATTACGACTTTAGAAGAAATTTGGGATGGTGTAAAAGTGAGTATAGAATATCAGGCTTCCTTTATTAGTGAAATGAATCAATCTACAAAGGAAAATATGTTATTTGGCACAAGTCAATTTTTGGAAAATATAAAGAGTGTCTATGAAACTGGCACCGATATTCGTTCGATGTTTTGGAAAACATGGATTGGTATTGCACACACAACAAACGAGGGTAAGAGGGGGACAAAGGTTTTACAGGTGAAGGAAGGCTCGGTAGCTGCAGCTGCTGGAATTAAACCTGAAGATATTATACTAGAGATAGATGGAGAAGCAATCGAAGGATATGAATCTTTTGAAAGAACACTGAATAAGAAAAATATTAATGGCAATGTTACGTTAACGATAGAAAGTAAAAATGAAAAATCACAGGTAAATTGTCTTGTAGATGTTTTTAGTTAAATTAACGCTTCGGTACAATCATAACCTACATGATCAAATGTAACTGGCACTTAATAGAAGGGCTCTCAGACGTATTGAAAATCCAGTTGACGGGTAATTCTCTGTCACGATTCGTCTGAGAGCTCTTTAAGTATTTACGGGAGAGTCTAATACAATAATCATATAACAAGAGATAAATAGACCGCAAAGTTTTCTTTAAGAAAGCTTCTTATTAAAATAAAACCTCTGAAAAGCCATTTCCAAAGGTTTTGAACATTTAAATGCTATGTGTTGAATCTTATTTACTTGTCCTTATCGTTCATACGACTAAAAATGGTTGCTAAAATAGGACCTGATATATTATGCCAAACACTGAAAATCGCACTTGGCACCGCGGCTAATGGAGAGAAATGTGCAACCGCTAAAGATGCACCTAGGCCCGAATTTTGCATTCCTACTTCAATAGCAATAGCTTTCTTTTTCGCTAAGTTCATACCGAAGAACTTTCCAAATAAATACCCGATTAAATAGCCTAAACAATTGTGTAAAACAACAACAGCGAAAATAATTAAACCAGTTTCAGCAATCTTTTGTTGATTGCCTGCAACTACAGCAGCCACAATAGCGACGATGGCTACTACAGAAACTAGTGGCATCATTTTCACACTTGCTTTGGCTTGCTTGTTAAAGAACTTTTGTACAATGAAGCCTAATGCAATCGGAATAATAATTACTTTGACGATCGACATAAAAAGTGCACTAGGTGCAACATCTATGTACTCACTTGCGAATAAATAAATAAGTCCAGGTGTGATGATTGGAGCTAATAATGTTGTGATAGATGTAACTGTCACCGATAATGCCACATCCCCTTTGGAAAGGAATGTCATGACATTTGAAGATGTACCTCCTGGACAGCAACCTACCAATATAACTCCAATTGCAATTTCCGGTTGAAGATTGAACAGTTTCACCAGTAAAAAGGCTAAAGTTGGCATGATAAGAAATTGACCAACTACACCAACTGCCACATCTTTCGGTCTAGTTAAGACTTCTTTAAAGTCCGCAACTGTTATGGTTAATCCCATACCGAACATCACAATACCTAATAATGTCGTGATATACGCCCCAATCCAAGAAAATCCGCTAGGGATAAAAAAGGCAAGCGCTGCAAAAAGGAGCACCCAAATTGCAAATGTATTGCTAATAAACTGACTAAAACGTTCTAAAACTTTCATGTAACACCTCGATGTAATATTTTACTAACATAGTAAACTATAAACTGATTACAGAATTTAATCAATAGTGTGAATAATCAGTTAATAAATTGTGGTTTGTTATAATACCTTCAATATTAGAATCTTTTTTTGAGTAGTTATATGAGTTAGGTAAGGGAATAAAAAATTAAATATAACAAAATATGAAATTTCAGATAATAATGACCGAAATCTAATTAAGTGGTAAAGTATAGAAAAAACGAGTGGAGAATTTTGTTATGGAAAAATTAAAAAGGGTTGTATTAAAGCATTTTTTAAGTGAACATATGAAAGAATTGAACTCTTTTATACTTACAGAGGAACAAAAACAATTTTCTGCACTTCCAAGCAAATTTGAGGAAATTAATGAGGGACAGTATCGTATTGTTATTTTAAGTGATAATATACCAGTTGGTTTCTTTCTCCTAAATTCAAATGAGAGAGTAAAGAAATACTCTAATAATTTGAATGCTATGTTATTAACGGCACTATCAATTAATCATACCGAACAAGGAAAAGGCTACGCAAAACAAGGAATGACATTACTAGTTGAGTTTGTTAAAAAAGAATTTCCGAATTGTGATGAAATTGTTTTAGTTGTAGACAAAGATAATATACCAGCACAAAAACTTTATTTAAAAGTAGGATTTGAAGATACAAATGAGAGATTAATAGGACGTATCGGCGAAGAAATTATTATGAGACAATTAATAACATAATATTAGACCACAAATAAAAGCTAGGTTCGTTTTACTATCTTCGTCACCAGAGTGATTCTACATTTTGTAGATTAACTCTGGTTTTATGTATTATTGAAAGTTTAGCATCAATCCCTGAAAATCAGCTTCATAATATGTATCAAATGGCGCAAGTGGTCATTTGTATCAAACGTTACATTTTATATATGTATGAAATAAATTAACAATCAAACTAGGAGGTAGATCGGTGCGGTAAGTATTTCCTCCAGTGGTGTTTATAAAAACAATTAATTACCAGAAGAGACTGACCGACGACCAATCTGCGCAGTTATTAGAATTAGTAGAACAAAAAACAGTAAAGAACAGTTATTATTTGGGGGCTGGAATACTGGTTTTACTTACAGTCACAGTATGTTGACGCAAAGGCTTCAGATAAAAATGATGCCTCTATTGTATTAAAAATTGTCTATAAAACGTGTGATTTCTATTAATAGCAGTTGTCGTATGATATTTGAGCAGATGGCGGATAACGACGAAATCAGACTCTTGGTGCTTGAATGTAAGACTAAACTTGTCATTTCTTGCGCTTACCCGGGAAATTATTTCTTATTTCCTAAACTGAGTAACCAATTTCCAAATAGCTTTCATGCAAATAAAAAATAATGCGTGATTGAAGATCTTATAATTATTTCGTGATACATAGCTGATGAAGCTCCATCGTTTGAAAACTACACAATTATCGGGTCTTTTTTGGCGGACCAGACTTATTTTCCGTTAGTAGAAGAATATATGGCAATGGTTGACGAAGAACACCTGTCCGTTCAGAACGACTTCACGGTCGCTTTTGCCGAGTGGCAAGGCGTTAACGCAGAAACGATTCTTACGCTAGTGAAGTGTATGCTGCATAGCACGGATTCTATGAAACTGAAAATCAAAACCGATATGGAAAATGAGAGTCATCTCATGCTGCTGCTAAATCAGGTTCGTGACCTTCAGGATTACGAGGTCGAACATATCGTATACTTAATCGGGGCGGACCGAATAAGCTGAAGAAAATAGCTGCCAAAACCAAAGGAAATCGAGGAAAGTGGCTCACTGAGTTGGCGCAGGCCGCCAGCCGCGGATAAATTGGGACAAAGGGCTTAACAGGATAAGTATTGTAGCTGCAAAATAGAAGATGACCAGCAAAGCTAATTTAGCCGAGCTGTTTTTTAAAATTTACTTAGTCATCATCAACCATAAGTCTAAAGCCCAACATGGTATCAGTCTATCACTGTATTTACGAGTAAATAAAACTTTGATATTCTATTTATGGTAAATGTTTCTTTATGAAGGGAGTAGGCAGGGTGTTAAAGTGAAAAATTTTTTAATTGTGGGGGCATTAATTTTTGTTTTAGGATGTGTATATCTATAAAGGAGGTAATTCTTTTATGAAAAATAAACTATCTGCGGTGTTAGCCGCTACATTAGCGTTAACGATGAGCCTACCAACAGGGGCGATGGCGTCTTCTAGCAGTCAGACTACGGTTGTAGCTAGTCAAGAATTAGCTAGTCAAGAACTGAAAAAGATTGCGGCGGAGAAGGCTACTCTACTCACGAAGTCCTATGAGACGACAAGCGTGCAGTATGCTCTAATTGATAATGGTAAAGTTATTTTGTCGGGTCAGACAGGCAAGAACGATATAGAAGGGAAACAGCCACTGACCAAAGATACCCTATACGGGATTGGTTCAGTCAGTAAAATGTATGTAACAGCAGCTGTAATGAAATTGGTCGACGAAGGAAAAGTCGATTTGGATGCTCCTGTCATCCACTATGTTCCTGATTTCAAGATGAAAGACGAGCGTTACAAAAGCATTACGCCACGTATGCTGTTGAACCATTCCTCCGGCTTGCAAGGTAGTACGTTTAGTAATTCATTTTTATTTAAAGATAATGATACCTATGCCCATGATAACTTGTTGAGACAATTGTCCAACCAACATTTGAAGGCGGACCCTGGGGCGTTCTCTGTATACTGCAACGACGGCTTTACATTAGCTGAGATTATGGTAGAAAAAGTAAGTGGTATGAGCTTTACCGAATTTATCCATCAACGGTTTACAAAACCCTTAAAGCTAAATCATACGATAACGCCGCTGGACAAATGGGAAGATGATAAGCGGGCTGGACTTTATAATCCAATGTACCAAGGGCAGCTTCCTACAGAATCGGTGAATGTGATTGGTACGGGAGGGATCTCTTCCACAGCAGAAGATTTGGTGCGATTCTCACAAATATTTATGGGACAGGGAAAAGGAATCCTCTCTGATAAGGCAGTCAAGGCGATGGAGCAAGAGGAATATAAAAAAGGAATGTGGCCGGGGGATGGAGATAATATTATCAACTATGGTCTTGGCTGGGATAGTGTGAAACTATATCCATTCAGTGAATATGGGATAAAGGGCTTGGCTAAAGGCGGTGACACGGGACTGCAACATGCTTCACTGGTCGTGCTTCCGGAACAGAAGATGGCAGTGGCTGTGTTGTCATCCGGTGGTAGTAGCATTATAAATCAACTGATGGCGAATGAATTACTGCTCGCCGCGCTTAAAGAGAAGGGCACAATTAAGGATATCAAGCCGAACAAATCTTTTGGTAAGCCGATCAAAGCCAAAATGCCTCAAGACGTAGCGAAGAAAGCAGGTTATTATGGTAATAGTTTCAGTCAATTCAAAATAGAAATTACGAAGACTGGAGAACTAATCTTACCATCTAATCCACAAGAAAAATATGTATATACTGCGAATGGAAGTTTTATAAATGAGAATGGTACTGCCAAGCTCAATTTCGTCACAGAGAAGAATGGACGAACTTATATGAAGGAGAGCACATATTCATCGTTGCCAGGTTTAGGGCAAGCAGTGGTTACTCAATATGTAGCCGAGAAACTAGAAGAGAATGTGCTATCGAAGGAAACCGCTGCCGCATGGGCAAAGCGGGAAGGCGTCAAGTTCTATCTTCTTAATGAGAAATTTAGTTCTATGCAGTATTTCGCACCAATGATGCAAATTAATGGCAAGGAAGGCATGGAGGGCTATTGGGAAAGTATAAAAATTACAGGCCCTAACACGGCGATGCATCAGCTCCAAATACCTGTGGTGGGTGGCCGTGATACGACGGAAGCCCGTTTCTATACAGAAGGCGGCGATGAATATATGGAGATGTCCGGATTTTTATACGTAAGTGAATCCAACGTAAAACCGCTGGATGCAAGCCAATCATCCAAAGTAACGCTGCAAGCAAATGGGAATGCTAAATGGTTTACAATCCCACAAGCGGCAGCAGGGAAAACAATGACCGTGGCGTTGCCAGAGAATAGTGCGTTCGCGGTGTATAATGAGGAGGGGGTATGCGTCAATTTCACTGTTGTGAGTGGTAATAACAAAGTAAAACTGCCGAAGAACGGAACAGTTGTATTTGCTGGCGCACCGAACTCGGAATTTGCATTGACGTTGAATTAACTATAATTCAAGAACGACTTCAACAAAACCAGTACGACACAGAAATAATTCGAGCATTTGACTGCATTCTTAACTCGGAAATAAGTAGAAGATAATAAACAAAAGCCACTAAAGATAAACTATACCCCAAAAGTTAGACCGAAAATTTATCATTAAGGGGTCACTATCCTTTATTTCCTTTTTATTTTAAAATAAAATGGAAATAAAGGATACAAAACCTAGTTGTTGGCCGGCTCATATTTTTTAAGAAATAAGGGAAAAGGCAAATAAAACTGAAGGGGTTTTTATGTGAACTTCGTCCACTTTCCATAATTCGGTCAAACTTACTACAGTTACAAAGTGCGCGGAAATGCACTATAAAAATAAAACACTTTTTTGCTTTACAAAACATGTCCAGCTCAACGTGTGTGAGAAATGAGCTAACTTAACAAAAGTATATTTACCACAGGAAAAAGCCTTACACCTAGCATGGTAAGGCTTTTTATTATCAAAACTTCTCTTTTTTTCCATCTCCGTTCGGTCTTTGTGTATAATGAAAATATTCCTAAATAAGAAGGGGTTGGATAGAGAAATGACAGAAGATCTCTTTACTGCATTTATGTTTTTATTTCCAGTTTTACTAATAGCAATAACACTATGGATTAGAATCATAAAAGTAAATAGCAATATTCAAGTTGAACAAAATAAAGAAATTATCGAGCTTTTAAAAAAGAGCAGTCGCGATAAAGATGAAATCAAAATAAACGAATAATACATATATAGATTAATTTAATGTAGTTTAACATCCTTCGGGGTGTTTTTCTTTTGCTTTGAAAACCTATGTACCTATATCTTCATTTGATTTCTGAAATTGTTAAAATATACAAAATTGCTGAAAGAGTATTTAACTAGTAACAAAAAAGAATTTTTAACAGGTATCGGTATAGAAGTAATAAAAACTATTATGAGTAAAGGGGGGAGAGGTTTACCATGTTGGTGCCCCACTTTTGAAGAGTTTAATTAAAATTCACTATATTGCTGATATGATTTGTATAGCTTGTTTCTCTTTTTCTGCGAAAGAGTGCGCATATGTTTTAAGTAGAGTAGGTGGTGTGCCAGATGAAATTGAAATGGTAGTAAATGTATGCCTTAAACCATGTGTAGAGATTAGCTTTACATCATAAATCTCATGCTTTTGTAACAAAGTTAATCTGGCAGCATTTTGATTCAAAGGTCTACATGTTGTACTGACAAAGACCAAATCGTCATCCTGTTGCTGTTTACCATATGCAAGTTTTCTTTCGATGCACAATTTCCGCCTCCAACAGTAATGCTAAATCATATGTCATATCGATGGACCGGATACTATTTAGTGTTTTTGTCGATCTTTCTCCAGGAGCATCGCGGGTACGGTTGATATAAATCAATTTATTTTCAAAATCAATTTCTGACCACCGTAATGCTTTTGCTTCTCCTCGTCTCATTCCTGTAGCTGTAAGAATTGCAATTAAAGTATACCTAGACATATCTCAAGATTGTTTAACACACTGTAATAAATATTCTAACTCTATAGGAGTTAAATAGTTTCCTTCGACCTCGTCATTATTTTGCTTTTTAATACGTGGTAATTCAGCTTTTAATATACGATTCCTTTCTAATATTGCATCTTAGAAACCAGGAAGCAAGACAGCCAGTAGTTATGACCGATAATAATAGTTACATCCGGGCAAAAACAGCAATGTACGGTATTGAGGCAGCATTGTCGAAAGCTAGTGGTAGAACTAGTGATCCGGTATATACAGAAGTACAGCGTCGTGTATATTCGCTAAATTACAGAATTAAGGAATATGAGCATAAGATTGCAGAGGTGCAAAAACGCATTCTTTATGTTATAGGCGATAGAGAGATTGAGGTTCTTCATAGACTTCTAGATGGTGATAGTATGCGGGCGATTGCTAAACATATGAAATTATCCAGTACGACAATCTTTAGAGCCAGAAACAACTATTGAAACAAATGATGAAGTAACCAAGAAATTCTTTTTAGATATTTTCTGAATTAAATTTCAAAATAAGAAAGGATATAATAAAAAATTATAGAATTCCACAGTGTATTAAATGCATTTTTAAAGGAGGATGTATTTGTGACTACACCTGACTACAGAACACCAATTAAAAACCGAATCGGTGGTGTGTTTATACCAGTACGAAACCTAGAGAAAGCAAAAGAATGGTACAGAAAAATATTTGGTTTGGAAAGAGGGGAAGAATATTTTGGCCATATATTCGTGGCTCCCATGGAAGGTACAGCTGGATTAATTTTAGATGCCATGCCAAAGTGGAGAAAAGAAGATGGTGATATTTCCACTTACCAAGTTCCATCAATTCAGTTTTTAACTGATGATATTCAAGCTGCTTATCAATTTATGAAAGAAAACAATGTTGAACTTGTTACAGAGATTCAGGATAATTTTTATTTTGTGTTTAAAGATCTAGATGGGAATTTATTAATGATTTGTAAAGAAGTATCTTAAAGATTGTGAACGATTGCACTTCATTAATTGGTCCTTTAATAAAAATGGAAATGTAACTTTTGGAACAAATATAACAAAAGGAACAAATTTAAAACGTGTAGCGTGTTTTGTGATAGAAAAAGTATGATGTAAACTCGGGGTAGGTCGGTGCGGTAAGGTTTTCTTCCCTTGGTATTTATGAAATCCTAAATATTGGGGAAAGATAGACCGACGACCGACCTGCGCTTTATAAACTTGTTCGAGGCAAGACATACACGGCCGGCCCATATTTTTTAAGAGATAAGGGATTAACTTACAAAGACTTAGGAAAGAGTTGGAACAAGAATATAAAAATAATAGTCTAGATCGAACAAGGAAACGTTTTAAAGATCATAAGTTATTTTCGGCGTTTTACACACCAGCAGTTCAAGATGCTTATGTTAAAATAACTGGACCGCTAAGTTACTAAAAGCTGTACGGTTTTCTTTATGATGTTGAGGATTATATGAATTATCATATGCCCTGCGAGTATAAGTAAGTAGCTGTTCTGTGTTGACTAATGATTTCTTAAGATGCTCGATTTTGAGCGTCTTTTTTATTTTACAAAGCAACTAGCATAATGGGGTTATTACAAAACAAAGAAAAGATGGAGGTGGTGTTGTATGAGATATGGCTAGACAAAGAAAAAACCACTAAAAAGTGGTTTAAAATTAGAAATAAATATTTTCTTTATCTATCAATTCTTTAATATTCGCATATCCATACCGAACCTACCTTATAACAATTGGGACCAGCTGCTGATGCAGTAGAGATTGTAGATACAGATGTTAAGCCTAAAAGTGATACAGCAAAAAGAAGAATGCCTAATTTCTTTTTCATATAATCACCTCCTTATTACTTATTTATTAAACTAATTGGAAAATTATAACCAAATAAAATATAAATGTTCTTTTATAAAGCTACAAAACAAGTTAACATACTTCAGGATGTTTTTATTTTGCTTTGAAAATAGCATCAAACAGTCAAAATGCTTAGCAATGAGAGGGAAAAGTTTGGTGTGGTTTTGAGAGTGAAATTTATAGAAAATTGTTCCAATTTATTACCTCTCGAATTAATATTGAATGGGAGGTGAAAATATGACTGATGATATTAAACGATATTTAATATATACTTTCTCTTTTTCGTGGATATTTTGGGGGATACTAATTGGTTTAGTAAAAATGAATATTACTACATTCGGTACTCCATTAGCGATGGTGTTTTTTATTTGTGGAGGTATTATGCCAGCTATCATTGGAATTAGTCTAAAGAAAATATATAGATCCAATGAGGAGTTTAGTGTTTATATCTAAAAGATTGTTAACCCTAAACATCATCTTGGATGGTATATTTGATTATTGTTCTGGCTTTTATTAGTAGTTACTTGCCAACTTTATTTGGTGGAGCAACGATGCAAAAACCCTTATACATGGCAGTTCTTAGTTTCCCAATGATGATTATTGGTGGCGGAGTTGAGGAAATTGGATGGAGGGGGTTCTTGCAACCTGCACTCCAGAAAAAGTTTTCGATATTTATTAGTACCATGATTGTGAGCATAATATGGGCAGTTTGGCACCTACCTTTATGGTTCATTCCAGGCACTAACCAGTCTCAAAGAAACTTTATTTACTTTATTATCACGTTAATTGCCATATCATTCATATATTCTATAATTTATAATGCAACTAAAAGTATCTTCATGTGTATCGTTTACCATGCATTTATGAATTCTTTTTGGAGCGTATTTGTACCAAATGATAAGATTTTACCGGCTTTTTCTACTCTTATCTTTGGAATTTGTATTTTTACGGTATATAAATTAGTGATAAAAAGAAAAAGTGTTTTTTTAACTGGATAATAAGGATAAAGAATGGAAATCATTTTGATTTTCCACCCATCAATTCTTAAGTATCCTATTGGGAAGAAAATAGAAAACGGTATTTCAAAAACAACATCGATTTTGATGTTGTTTTTATTTTTTTTGAGCAATTAGCATAATTAGGTGATTACAAAACAAACAAAAGATAATGGAGGTGGTGTTTATGAAATATGGCTAGAGCAAGAAATCCAAAACGTAATAAAGCCAATGAATTTTATAAGGCTACAAATGGAGATATTAAATTAAAGGATATTGCCGAGCAATTAGGTGTAGCAGAGGGTACAGTCAGAAGATGGAAAAATAAAGACTGATAGGATGAAGCCTTATCTCTAACACGGTAAGGTTTTTTCTTTTGCTCTGAGAACCGCTTCAAATCCCCATTATAAATTGTGTGAGGAAGCGGTGAATTTGATATGAAATATATAAATCCTTTTTTGGGGGGCAAAATAATTAATAAATTAAAATAGGAAGAAATTTGAATTGAGAAAAATATATGTATTACTTTTTGTTTTTTTGTTTATTGGGAGCAGTAACCTTGTCCATGCAGAAGATAAAGCAACTAAACCAGGAAGTTCGTATGATATTAAGAAACTTTATTTAGACAACGGTTTTACTGAGGTTAATGAAGCAATAAAAAAACCGAAGATTTATTAAAAAAAAATTTAGAGCTTCCAACTCGTGTTCCATCAATTACTTTTACACATATTGTGGGTAGTTTTAGCAGTAAATCAGGAGTACCCAATTTAGAAATTTCTTATTTAGATGAGAATTCACCACGTACCCGTTTTAAAATATTGGTTTCCAAAACGCCACCTTCTTCAAATATTTCTAAAAAAATACTTTTAGAGGATGGCAATGAATTACTATATTATAATCACAGTGATTTTGATGTGTTCGTATTTGAAAAGAAAGAACTTGGATACACTTTTATGATTGATAAAGAGAGCAGTAAAAAAATTACTATGGATGGTGGGATGGTGTAGTTAAAATTGTTAACTCTATGGAATAAGCGGGGAAATTCTTATTTATAAAAAGTTTTAACTTTTCCATTTAGCTGATAACAGTACAAATGTGGAGGTGGTGTTAATGAAGGATGGCTAGAACCAATCGTGAAAAAGCTTATGACTATTATCGTAAGCATAAAGGTAAAGTCACGTTTAAAGCAATTGCTCCCAAATTCGGTGTTAGTGAAAGCACACTGAGGCGTTGGCGTAAAGAAGATGGTTGGGACGATGATATACCCAAAAAGAAAATATCTAGTCGTGGCAGCCCCAAGAAGCGATCACAAAAATCACAAAAAACAGTAGAATATGAATTACTACCAAGCAACGGTCTGAATGATAGACAGTCGCTTTTTTGTATGCATTATGTGCGATGTTGAAATGCTACGAAAGCCTATCAGAGAGCCAACGAGTGCGATTGTCGAACCGCTCATGCGAATGCGCACCGGCTGATGGCGAATGATGGCATATTTTTCCCTGCGCTAATCCTAGGTATTGGTATCTCAAACGATGATATAAAACAAGCAAAGGACATACTTAGGTTAACTGCTGATATGACTGCTCTAACACCTGGTAAGACCGTAGAAGATGCCATGTAGGCATTAGCTGACTCAAAAATGGGAGAATTAGAACGCTTTAAAAAATTTAATGTCAAATTAACAAAAAAAGAATTTGATAAGATTGGTTATGCAGGTGTTTTAAAAGAGCTGGCAGGTTAATTTGAAGGTGGGGGCAGAAAAGCTTTCCAAAACAGCAACGGGTATTCTTGCGACATTACAAGGCTACCGTGGCTCACTTATGCGATCAAAAATCTCTGAACATATTAATGATAATTTTTCAAAATAACAAATCGTTTATTGAGATGACATGACGTTCATACTTTCTAAGATTTGTACAACTTCTTCGGTTGGAATATTCATATCATCATTTATCCATTTTCGAATTACTTTAATGATCCCACCTGTCGAATAAGTGAAAAAATATTCTAAATGAGTCTCATTAGCATTTGGTAACTTTTTTTTAATTTCTGCTATTGTTATATCATGAGCAGAATTCAAAACTGTATTTAGTACTTGAGAGCTATTTTCTTCATTAAAAATGATTTTACAGAGATCCTTATTTATAAGTATCAATTTTAAAAGTTCATTTAGTATATTTTCTTCTCCCGAAATATTAATAGTACTCATCATTTTCTCTATCAGTTCTTCTTCAATACTTCTCATTAAATCAAAGGGATCAATATAATAAGAATAAAAAGTCCCGCGATTAATATCTGCTACTTTACAAATATTCGTAACAGTAATTTTATTTAAGTTTTTTTCTTGTAGCAGCAGTAAAAAAGCCTCTATAATTACCTTTTTACTATACATTGTTCTTCGGTTTCCTGGTGTACCAACCACATTTTTCCCCTCCATTAGTAACCAATTCACTTTAATATGTTTTTAAATGGACAAAACATTAATAAATGATTATTTAATAACACCTGTTTTTATTTTGCTTATTGTTACCTTCCATTAGCCTTAATATACTATGTCTATGCCATTAAATCAACAAGGTGTTCAATTAATAACTTTTTGTTTAAGCAATAACTAGTTGTTTTAATGTGTTGTATGTAAAATTAGGATGAAAGGAAGCTGTTAATGGCAAAGTATCTTTATAAATTAGGAAAATTGGCGGTAAACAATAGTAAAAAAATAATTGGAGGCTCAATATTCATTCTCCTTGTGATAGCAATTATTGCAATGAACCTGGGGTCAAATTTCTCTGAGGACATGTCTATACCTGGATCAGAATCAGAAAAAGCCCTTCACCTCATTAAAAAGGAATTTCCCACTAATACAAGTCAAGTACAGTTAGTATTTAATGCACCTGAAAATAAAACCTTAGATTCTGAAGAGATTAATAATATAATTACAGATACATTGAAAGTGATAAAAGAAAAAGATAGTCATATTGTTTCTGTAGCAAGCCCATTAGAGTTAGGGAATTTTAATAAAGATAAGAATATTGGTTATGCAATTGTTACTTATAATGTAGTAGCAGACAAGGTATCGGAAAAATCAAAGGAAAATATTATAGAAAACATCGAAAATATACGTGATGCTGGCATTCAAACAGAACTATCTGGTGATGTTTCATTTTCTGAAATGGAAATAGGAGGAATAACAGAAGTAATTGGGGTAGTTGTTGCTTTCGTTATATTGGCAATTACTTTTATTTCTTTATTAGCGGCTGGGTTGCCAATTATTACGGCGGTTATTGGACTTGCTATAGGAATTTTTTTAATTATGATTGGCACAAATTATTTGGATATTACCTCAGTTTCAATAACGTTAGCAGCAATGTTGGGACTGGCAGTAGGCATTGATTATGCTCTCTTTATTATGACTCGTTTTAGACAGCAAAGGAAAGAAGGATATTCTGTCCAAGAGTCTGTAGCAATTGCAAATGGAACAGCCGGTAGTGCTGTAGTGTTTGCTGGGATAACCGTCATCGTTGCGCTCGTAGGATTATCTGTTGCAAAATACCATTTTTAACAATGATGGGTCTTTCTGCTGCTCTTTGCGTATTATTCGCAATATTTATTGCAATAATTGTAGTTCCAGCTTTTTTAGGTCTGATGGGACATAAAGTGGGGCCAGATAGAAAGAATAGTTTTATAAGCAAAATTATTAAAAGTGATAAAAAACAAACTACACCCGAAAGATGGGGAAATTTCGTAGCAAAACGCCCGTGGAAGGTGGCGATTATTGGAATTGTACTTCTATCTATAATTGCTATCCCTATCTCTCATATGGAACTCGCATTACCAGATAACGGTTCTAAAAGTGAAGAGACAACAGAAAGAAGAGCATATGATTTACTTAGCAAAGCCTATGGCCCAGGCCATCTTTCAATATTAATTGTAGCTGCTAAAACCTCAAGCGAAACAACCAATCCACAAGTAGCATTAAATGATACTATAGAAGAGTTAAGTGGGTTATCAAATGTAAAAAATGTTAGTCCAGCAATTCCTGGACCTTCAGGAGAATTGTATCTTATTTCTATAACTCCAGAGACAGGAGCAGCCGATTCAGAAACAAAAGATCTTGTAAACGATATTAGAGAAAAGGCAAAGACCTTGGAAAAATCCAATCATTTAAAATTAATGGTTACAGGTACTACGGCGGTAAACATTGATATATCACAAAAACTGAGTGATGCATTACCAATATTCGCTTTGTTAATTATTGGATTTTCATTCATCTTATTAGTACTAGTTTTCAGGTCTATTCTAGTTCCATTAAAAGCAGTACTAGGATTTGTACTATCTTTGGGTGCAACATTAGGATTTACTGTATTTGTAATACAAGATGGATATTTAATTGATTTATTTGGATTTCCCATTGCTTATCCTATATTAAGCTTCTTACCAGTCATTGTGATAGGGATTTTATTTGGGTTAGCAATGGACTATGAGGTTTTTCTAGTTAGTAGAATGCGTGAAGTATATACACATACCGGTGATGCACGTAAAGCTGTTCTAGCCGGAATGAAAGATAGTGGTGGAGTAGTAACAGCTGCAGGGTTGATTATGATTTCAGTATTTACTGGATTCATGTTAGCTCCAGATCCAATAATTAAAGCAATGGGCTTTTCACTTACATTTGGCGTTATATTTGATGCTTTTGTAGTAAGAATGGCTATTGTACCAGCAATAATGATCTTAATGGGAAAAGCTTCTTGGTACTTGCCAAAGTGGTTAGATAAATTACTACCAAATTTAGATATTGAGGGAGAATCATTTATGAAAGAAATAGAAAGAAAAAGGAGAAAGGTGTTAAGTTCGAATAATGCATAATGTTTTTAATTAATGGGTCTGCTTATTTTTTATAAAAAAGTTCATCAGTCGGATGTTTTGGATCAATTCTTTTTCAAAGCAACCTCTTTATGTTTGTTCATTTTTCAGGATTGTTAAGAACAGTATCGTTTAAAGGATTTTCTTTTGATAAAGAACCTGAGGAATGTATCTATTATTAATAGTACATGAAAAGTCACTCATTTTTTATTTATAAAATTTTATTTATAAAATGAGTGACTTTTTAAAATTTTTTTAATATGATTATAAATACAAGTTGTTGTAAATTATTGTCTTTTTTAAGAGTTCTACTTAAAACATACCTGTCCGAACGATTGTTATAAATTATTCAATATTTATTCAATATTATAGGTGAGGTACCATTTTTAAAAAAACTACGAGTGCCCCAGAAAGTGCCCCAGTTAAATACATTTAAATACGCTTAAATAGAAGAGTATAAAAACCTCTGATTTGCAAAACCTTGATGTTATGCATCCTTAAAAATTAAATACATTTGGATAGAAACCAATGTCATAAGGATTACTTATTGAAAAAGATAATATTAATGTAATTTACTTATGAATATAAATGAGCTATCATGGGTATTGGAGAAAAGATGCTTTAACAATTTATATAGGCCTTTTCAAAAAGATATTTAGGGGGATCCGCAAATGGCACAAGGTAATTTACACAACAGCCGCGCATCATTCGAAGTTAATGGTAAAACTTATAATTACTATGACTTAGCTGCGATTGAAAAAGCTGGCGTTGCAAAAGTTTCAAACCTTCCTTACTCAATCAAAGTATTATTAGAATCAGTTTTACGTCAATATGATGCATATGTTATCAACGAAGAGCACGTAAACGAATTAGCAAAATGGGGTAACGGCGCAAATCCAGAAGCTGAAGTTCCATTCAAACCTTCTCGCGTAGTATTACAAGACTTCACTGGTGTACCAGTAGTAGTTGACCTTGCTTCTCTACGTTCTGCAATGAAAGAAATGGGTGGCGACCCAAGCAAAATCAACCCTGCTATTCCAGTTGACCTTGTAATTGACCACTCAGTACAAGTTGACAAATACGGTAATGCATCTGCATTAGCAGCAAACATGGACCTAGAATTCGAACGTAACGCTGAGCGTTATAACTTCTTAAAATGGGCTCAAACTGCTTATGATAACT
>Ga0209676_1000875_pt1 | contig 38585 bp, 40 predicted proteins | sample AraplaCvi_mLB_r2_FD_184282 | JGI IMG/M metagenome (GOLD analysis project Ga0209676, IMG submission 184282) | Arabidopsis root microbial communities from North Carolina, USA - plate scrape MF_Cvi_mLB_r2 (SPAdes) (version 2) | ecosystem: Host-associated > Plants > Roots > Endosphere | place: USA... | reverse complement strand
TGAAGGGCTACGCCAGCCACGAGCAGCAGGTGCTGACGCAGGTGACCGAAGCGCGTTCGCGCGTGGGCAGCATCAACGTCAATGCCAACGATCCGGCCTCGCTCGCGCAGTTCCAGCAGGCGCAGGGCGAACTGCAGAGCGCGATCAGCCGCTTGCTGGTGGTGAGCGAGAACTACCCGCAGCTCAAGGCCGACCAGAACTTCCTGCAGCTGCAGGCGCAGATCGAAGGCACCGAGAACCGCATCACCGTCGCGCGCCAGCGTTTCATCAAGGCGGTGCAGGACTACAACACCACCATCCGCCAGTTCCCGGTGAACCTCACGGCGATGGTGTTCGGCCACAAGACGCGTCCGAACTTCACCGTCGAGAACGAGGCGCAGATCCAGGAAGCGCCGAAGGTCGATTTCGGCGCGCCGGCGCAGCCGCAGCAGCAACCGCCGCAACAGCAGCCGCAGCAGCCGGCGCCGTCGAACGGTTGATCGGCCACTCACCGGCCCGGCCGTGATGTCGATGCATCGCAGTCCCGTCGCGACCCAGGCGCCGTCCGCATGGCGGCGCCTGTTCGCATTGATCGTGCTGGCGCTGTGCTGCGCGATCGCGCAGGCGCAGGATCTCGCGCCCATCCCGCCGCTGGATTCGCCGGTGATCGACACCACTGGCACGCTCGATGCCGCGACGAAGCAGCAGCTCCAGTCGCAGGCGCTGGCGTTGCAGCAGCGAAAAGGCAGCCAGTTGCAGGTGCTGGTGGTGCCTACCACGCAGCCGGAAGACATCGCCGAATACGGCGTGCGCGCATTCGAGCAGTGGAAGATCGGCCGCAAGGGCGTGGACGACGGCGTGCTGCTGGTCGTCGCCAAGGACGACCGGCGCGTGCGCATCGAAGTGGGTTACGGGCTTGAGGGCGCGATTCCGGATGCCACGTCCTCGCGCGTGATCCAGGAATACCTGGTGCCGAAGTTCCGGGCCGGCGATTACGCCGGCGGCATCACCGACGCCACGGCGGCGCTTGTGAAGCTGATCGATGGCGAACCGCTGCCCGCGCCGATGGCCGACCATCGCGCCGAACGCGGGAAGGGCGGCAGCGGCTGGCTGGTCGCGTTGTTCGTCGCCTTCATCGTCGCGCAGGTGGTGCGCGGGATCTTCGGCCGGGCGCCGTCGCTGGTGCGCGGCCTCCTCGGTGGCGCGGCGGCCGGCGGAATCGCGTGGCTGCTGTCGTCGCTGCTGGTGGTGGGCGGAATCGGCGCCTTCATCGGCTTCTTCTTCGGCCTGGCGTCGATGCCGACCGGTCGTTACGCGCGGGACCGCGGTTTCGGCGGCTGGGGCGGTGGCGGCTGGGGGGGCGGCGGCGGTTTCGGCGGCGGTGGGGGCTTTGGCGGCGGAGGCGGCTGGGGCGGTGGCGGCGGCATGAGCGGAGGCGGTGGCGCCTCCGGCAGCTGGTGAGGCGTACGCGATGAGGCTCTTCAAGCACCTGTTCGCGCCTTCGGCCAAACGCCTGTTTCCCGGCGACAGCCTCAAGCGCATCACCGACGCGATCGCCGAAAGCGAGCGCCATCATTCCGGCGAGATCTGCTTCGCCGTCGAACCGTCCTTGCACCCACGCGCGGTGATGTCCGGTGCGCAGGCGCGCGACCGCGCGCACGAGGCCTTCGCCCAGTTGCGCGTGTGGGATACCCACGCCAACAACGGCGTGCTGCTGTACCTGCTGCTGGCCGACCACCGGATCGAAATCGTGGCCGACCGCGGCTTCCTCGGCCGCGTCAGCGACGAGCAGTGGCGCGGCGTGTGCCAGCTGATCGAGGAGCGCCTGCGTGCCGGCGAGGCCGAGGCGGGCGTGCTGGCCGGCGTGGCGGCGCTGACGGACATCCTGGTCGAGCACTTCCCGCGCGAGGAAGGCGCCCAGGACGTCAACGAGTTGCCGGACCTGCCGTACGTTCTCTGAGGACAGGTCGTCGGGCGACGCGCTCCGGACGGCTTCCGGCAATCCGCCGCGCATCTGCCTGCGGCACAATACGGCGACGCCTTCCCGAGCCGCCGAATGACCGTCCTGCACCAGATCGACCCGATCGCCTTCCACCTCGGCCCGCTGCAGGTGCACTGGTACGGAATCATGTACCTGCTCGGCTTCGGCACGGCGTGGTGGCTCGGCCGCATGCGCGTGCGCGCCGGGCGCCTGCCGGGCGTCAACGAGCAGTCCTACGGCGACTTGCTGTTCTACGCGATGCTCGGCGTGGTGCTCGGCGGGCGACTGGGCTACGTCTTCTTCTATTCCTTCAGCGACCTGCTGCGCGATCCGCTGATGCTCTTCCGCATCTGGGAAGGCGGCATGAGCTTCCACGGCGGCCTGATCGGCGTGGTCGCCGCGGCCTGGTGGTGGTCGTGGAAGCACAAACTGCACCTGATGGACACCGTCGATTTCCTCGCACCGCTGGTTCCGCCGGGCCTGGGCTTCGGCCGGCTGGGGAACTACATCGGCGGCGAACTCTGGGGCAAGTACACGCAGGCCGGTTGGGGCGTCATCTTCCCGCGCGCCGAGGCCGAATTCGCCGGCATGAACCTGCAGCAGTTGCAGGCGCAATTCGCCACCGGCGCGCTGGACCGCTTCGCGCGCCACCCGTCGCAGCTCTATCAGGCGGCACTGGAGGGGCTCACGATGTTCCTGGTTCTCTGGTGGTTCTCCAGCAAGCCGCGCCCGCGCTATGCGGTGTCGGGCCTGTTCGCGCTGCTGTATGGCTGCTTCCGGTTCATCGTCGAATTCGTTCGCGTGCCGGACGCGCAGCTGGGCTATCTCGCCTTTGGCTGGCTGACGATGGGCCAGGTGCTGAGCCTGCCGCTGATCGCGCTGGGCCTGTTCTGGTTGTTCGTATGGTCGCGCCGCCAGCCCACGCTGGAACCGCAGCCGTTCGTTCCCGCGAAGTAACCGGAGGCGTTCGCGATGAAGCAGTACCTCGACCTGCTGCGCCACGTGCTGGAACACGGCGCCGACAAGTCCGACCGCACCGGCACCGGCACGCGCAGCGTGTTCGGCTGGCAGATGCGCTTCGACCTGTCCGAAGGCTTCCCGCTGGTCACGACCAAGAAGCTGCACCTGCGCTCGATCGTGCATGAGCTGCTGTGGTTCCTGCAGGGCGAGACGAACATCGCGTACCTGAAGGCCAACAAGGTCTCGATCTGGGACGAATGGGCCGACGCGCAGGGCGACCTCGGCCCCGTGTACGGCAAGCAGTGGCGCAGCTGGGCGGGCGCGGACGGTCGCGAGATCGACCAGATCCGCTGGGTCGTCGACGAGATCAAGCGCAATCCCGACTCGCGCCGCTTGATCGTCTCGGCGTGGAACGTCGCCGACCTGCCGCGCATGGCGTTGATGCCGTGCCACACGATGTTCCAGTTCTACGTTGCGAACGGAAAGCTCAGCTGCCAGCTCTACCAGCGCAGCGGCGACATCTTCCTCGGCGTGCCGTTCAACATCGCCAGCTACGCGCTGCTGACGCACATGGTGGCGCAGGTGTGCGGGCTGGGCGTGGGCGATTTCGTGCACACGCTCGGCGATGCGCACCTGTATTCGAACCACTTCGACCAGGCGCGCGAACAGCTGTCGCGCACGCCGCGCGCGCTGCCGCAGCTGCGCTTGAATCCGGAGGTGAAGGACATCTTCGGCTTCGCCTTCGACGACATCGCCATCGAGCACTACGACCCGCTGCCGGCCATCAAGGCGCCGGTGGCGGTGTGACGATGAAGTTGAGCTTGATCGCCGCGCTCGACCGCAACCACGCGATTGGTCGCGACAACGATCTGCCTTGGCGCCTGCCGGACGACCTCAAGCGCTTCAAGGCGCTTACGCTGGGCAAGCCGGTGTTGATGGGGCGCAAGACGGCGCAGTCGCTCGGACGCGCGCTGCCGGGGCGGCGAAATCTCGTGCTGACGCGTTCTGGCACGGTGCCGTTCGAAGGCATGCAGACGGTGGCGTCGATCGACGACGCGCTGCGCATCGCGCAAGCCGATGGCGCGGACGAGCTGTGCGTGATCGGCGGCGGCGAGGTGTATGCGCTGACGCTGCCGATCGCGACAAACCTGTACCTGACGCACGTGGAGACGCACGTCGAGGGCGCGGAAGCGTTCTTCCCGGCGTTCGACGCGGCGCAGTGGCGCGTGGTGTCGCGCGAACTGCACGATGCCGATGCGAAGCACGCGTTCGCGTTCGAGTTCGTGGACTACGTGCGCGCCTGACCGCGCGACGCGAAAGCAGGCCCACGGCTTACGCGGGCCCGACCGTTCAATCGTGATCCTGTTCCGTCGTCGCCTTCGGCGCCGGCGCGTCATTGCGCGGCCCCTGCGACGCATTCGGATGCGGTCGTCCGTTCTGTCGACGCTGCTGGCCGTGGTGGTTCGGGTTCGGACGCGGGCGCTGCGGGCGATCGCCGCCGCCGCGATGCGGCGGGCGCGGGCGCGGCGGTTGCGCGGGAACGTCGCGACCCGGCACCTGCACGAGGCGGATTTCGTCGGTGTCCAACTGCAAGGCCGTGAGCTTGCCGCCCCACACAGCGCCGGTGTCGATCGCGTGCACGCCATGGCCGATGAACAGCCCCAGCGTGGACCAGTGGCCGCACACGATCTTCAGGTCGCGCTCGGCGCGGCCCGGCACTTCGTACCAGGGGTACAGGCCGACCGGCTGCGTGCCCGGCGCGCCCTTGTCTTCGAACGAAATGCGACCGCGCGGCGTGCAGTACCGCATGCGCGTGAAGACGTTGATGATCGCGCGATGGCGGTCTATGCCGGCGAGCTTGGGATGCCACGCCGGCTTGTCGCCGTACATGTTCTTCAGCAGGCGGCGGAACTGGTCGCCGTGCAGGCGCTCCTCGATCTCGCGCGCGAAGCGCTCGGCCATCTGCGTGGTCCACGACGGTGCGAGCGCGGCGTGCACCATCATCCAGCCGAGCGAACGGTCCACGTGCACCAGCTTCTGCATGCGCAGCCAGTCGAGCAGCACGTCGCGGTCTTCGGCCAGCACGATGCGCTGCAGGTCGGGATTGACCTTGCGCTGCTCGTCCTCGCGTCGCTCGCCGATGGCCAGCAACGACAGATCATGGTTGCCCAGCACCACCACGCTGTGCTCGCGCAGCGAATGCACCAGGCGCAGCGTTTCCAGCGACTGGCCGCCGCGGTTCACCAGGTCGCCACAGAACCACAGCCGGTCGCGCGCCGGGTCGAAGTTGATGCGCTCAAGCAGGCGCTGCGTCGCGTCGTAACAGCCCTGCAGATCGCCGATGGCCCAGGTGCTCATGGCGTGCCCGTCAGTGCAGCGTGCGGGGCACGGACAGCGTGAACGCGGGAATCGGCGTTTCGAACGGCGTGCCGTCGTCGCCCACCATCGTGTAGCTGCCTTCCATCATTCCGTGCGTGGTTTCCAGCACGGCGCCGGAGGTGTATTCGAAATCGTCGCCCGGTCGCAGCCAGGGCTGTTCGCCGATGACGCCTTCGCCTTCGACTTCCTGCACCTTGCCGTTGCCGTCGGTGATGAACCAATGGCGGCGCGTGAGGCGCGCGGGCTCGCTGCCGCTGTTGCGGATGCTGATGGTGTAGGCGAAGACGTAGCGGTCCTGGCCCGGCTCGGACTGGGAGTCGAGATAGCGGGTCGCCACGGTGATGTCGAAGGAATAGTCGGTACTGCGGTTCATGCGGACAGTGTAGGGGCTGGCGTGCGCGATAGGTCAACGCGCCGTGGAGAACGCGTTGCCGCGGGCCTCACGCGTTGCGCGCTCGTGCGAGCGAATTGGCCAGTCGAACGAAATCGGCGACTTCGATCTGCTCGGCGCGTGCGTCCGGACGCACGCCGGCGGCCTCGATCGCGGCCGCATCGCACTGGTTGGACAGCGCATTGCGCAGCGTCTTGCGGCGCTGGCCGAAGGCGTCGCGCACCACGGCCGAGTACAGGACCGGATCGTCGATGCCGATCGTTTCGGGCGCGCGCGGCACCAGCCGTACCACGGCCGAGTCCACCTTCGGCGGCGGGCGGAATGCGCCCGGCGGAACGTCGAACAACGGGGTGACATGGCAGTACGCCTGAAGCATCACGCCGAGCCGTCCGTACACCTTGCTGCCGGGGCCGGCGGCCATGCGGTCGACGACTTCCTTCTGCAGCATGAAATGCATGTCGCGGATCGCCGGCGCATGTTCCAGCGCATGGAACAGGATCGGCGAGGACAGGTTGTATGGCAGGTTGCCGACCAGGCGGATCTGGCCGCCCTCGTCGCCGGTGTTGCGCGCCAGCGCGGTGAAGTCGACGGTGAGGACGTCGCGATGGATCACTTCCAGCGTGCCGTGCGCACGCGCCGTTTCGGTCAGCGGGAAGATGAGATCGCGGTCGAACTCGATGACCGTCAGTTCCTTGTGGCGGTCGAGCAGCGGGAAGGTGATCGCGCCCTGCCCGGGGCCGATCTCGACGAGGCGGTCGCCGGGCCTGGGATCCACCGCGCGCACGATGTTGTCGATGATCCCGCGGTCGGTCAGGAAGTGCTGGCCGAGGTGCTTCTTGGCCGGCTCGGTGAAATGGGGGCTGCGCGTGGTCATGCGGGCATCATGCCGGGTCGAGGCGGGACGTGTGGGTTCGGGCATGTGCGATGCGGGCGCAGGTGTCGGCCGCGGCGAACAGGCTGGAAGGATCGGCGATGCCGCGCCCGGCCAGTTCCAGCGCGGTGCCGTGGTCGACCGCGACACGCGGGTAGGGCAGGCCGAGGGTCAGGTTCACCGCGCGCTCGAAGCCGCTGAACTTGAGCACGGGCAGGCCCTGGTCGTGGTACATCGCGACCACCGCATCGAAGCCGCGCAGCTTTGCCGGAAGGAAGGCGGTGTCGGCAGGCAGCGGTCCGACCAGGCGCATGCCCTCGTCGCGAAGCTTCGCCAGCAGTGGCTCGACCACGTCGATTTCCTCGCGACCGAGATGTCCGGCCTCGCCCGCGTGCGGGTTGAGGCCGAGCACGGCGATCACCGGATCCTCGATGGCGAAGTCGCGGCGCAGTGCGTCGTGCGTGATGCGCACAGTGCGTTCCAGCACGGGCGTGGTGATCGCATCGGCGACCTCGCGCAGCGGCAGGTGCGTAGTGACCAGCGCCACGCGCACGACGTCGTTGGCGAGCATCATCACGACGTCGCGGCCTGCCTGGTCGGCCAGAAGTTCGGTCGTGCCGGTATAGGCGATGCCGCCTTCGTTGATGACCGCTTTGTGCACCGGGCCGGTGACCACCCCGGCGAAACGGCCATCGAGGCAGCCCTGGGCGGCGGCGCGCAGGGCGGCGATCACGGCAGCGGCGTTGCGTGGGTCCGGCTCGCCGAAGGCGGGAACGATGGCGTTGGAGACGTCGACCAGCGCCAGCTCGCCGGGCTTGGTGGCGACCTCATCGGCACCGAGCAGGCGCAACGGAAGCGACAGCGCGTCGGCCGCCGCGCGCAGGGTGCGCGCGTCGGCGAACGTCGTCAGGGAGAAATCGCGGGTGCGCTGCGCCAGTCGGACGCAGAGCTCGGGACCGATGCCCGCCGGCTCGCCCGGAACCAGCGCGAGCCGTACCGGGGTCATCGCCGGGTCGACTCAGCCGCCGTGGCGGCTCGGGGGCGGCGGAGCGTGCGGTCCGCCACCCGGGGCGGGGCCGTCCGCGGCCGGAGCCGCTTCCGGTGCCGCTTCGGCGGCCTTGCCGACGCGCACGTCGACGAAGGCTTCGCCGCGCATCTCGCGCAGGAAGCGATTCCACTCGTCTTCCAGCTTGCGGCGGCCGATGGTTTCCTGCACCTGCGCGCGACGGTTGCGGTCGCCCAGGTCGGTTTCGCGCGTGCCTTCCAGCTTGACCAGGTGGTAACCGGCCTGGGTGCGGATCGGCTGGGACACCTGGTTCGGCTGGAGGCCGGCCACGGCGTTGCCGAACTCGGGGCCGAATTCGTCGCGGGTGAACCAGCCCAGCTCGCCGCCCTTCGAGGCGGAGCTCTGGTCCTGCGAGTTCTCCTGCGCAAGCAGGGCGAAATCCGCGCCGCCCATCAGGCGGGCCTGCAGCGTCTGCGCCTGGGCCTTGGCCTTGGCGTCATCCACCGAGTCGCTCACGCGGATCAGGATGTGGCGCGCCTGGTACTGCGTGACCATGTTCGGGCCCGCCTGCGAGGCGTCGCGCACTTCGATCAGCTTGAGCAACTGGAAGCCGCTGGGGCCGCGGATGGGCGTGGTGACCTGGCCCGGCGACATGTTGCGCATCATCGAGGCGAACGCGTTCGGGATTTCATCGACGCTGCGCCAGCCCAGGTCGCCGCCTTCCAGCGCGTTGGGGCTGTCGGAGTAGCGCACCGCCGCGGCCGAGAAGTCCATCTCGCCCTTGTCGAGCAGCGCCTTCACGCCTTCGACCTTCTTCTGCGCGGTAGCGATCTGTTCGGCGGTGGCGCCTTCGGGCAGGGCAATGAGGATGTGCGCCAGGTGGAACTGGGCGCCTTGGTTGGCCTGCGCGGCCATGGCCGCATCGACCTCGGCGTCGCTGACCGAAATGCGGCTCTGCGCGAAACGCTGGCGCAGGCGCTGGATCAGCAGTTCGTCGCGAATGGAGTTGCGGAAATCGGTGTACGGCGTGCCTTCGTGCGCCAGCTGCTGGCGCAGCTGCTCGGGCGAAACCCGGTTCTGCTGGGCGATGCCGGCGATGGCCTGCTCGACCTCCTGGTCGGTCACGCGCACGCCGGTTCCCTGGGCGCGGGCGACCTGCAGCTTCACCAGCACCAGGCGCTCAAGCACCTGGCGCTGCAGCACGTCGCGCGGCGGCAGCTGGTTCTCGCGTCCTGCGTACTGGGCCAGGATGTTGTTCACCGCGCGATCCAGCTCGGTCTTGAGGATCACGTCCTCGTCGACGATGGCAGCGATGCCGTCGATCGGCTGGACGGAGGCCGCGGTCTGGGCCAGGGCGGTCGCGCCGGGCAGGAGGGTGCCGGAGAGCACCGCGACGGCGAGGGCGGACGCGAGTAGTTTCTTCATAGGGTCGGGTCGGGGGTGGTTTCGACTTGGCCGCCGCCGTTGTTCAGGCGTTGCGTGGAAGTGGGCGGCACGAGATAGAGGTCGTCGCGGTCGTAGCCGAGGATACCACGGCGTAGCACGCGCTCCGTGTTCTGGCCCGCGGAGCCAAGGCCCTTCAGCTCGAATTCGAACATGATGCGGGTGTCCAGTTCACCGTCGCGATTACGCAGGTATCGGCGGCCGACCAGGCGCGCGGCCAGGCAGCAGCTTTCCCATTGGACACCGGCGATGGTCTCCAGTTCCTTCTTGTCCAGGATCGAGTAGTAGTAGCGTCCGACGACGCTCCAGGTCTCGTTGATCGGGTACAGGAAGGAGAAGTCCGCCTGCTCGAGCTGGTCGCGCAGTTCCGGCGGGTCGATGCCCTGGCGGAAGGCGGCGTTGCGGCGGTAGCGGTAGCCCAGGTTGACGATGCCGCCCCGGTCGAACAGGTAGCGCACGCGTGCGCTGACGAAGTCCTCGCCCCGGTACTTCGGATTCCAGATGTAGGTGGCGCCGAGGTTCCAGCGATCGTTCGGCGAGACGCTGGCGTCGGCGACCCAGGCCGACTTGCCCGACTCGATCATCGTCTGGTTCGGCAACGTGACGCGGCTGTCGTCGAAGTACTGGATCTGGCCGATGCTGGCGGCCAGGCGTTCGCGGCCGTCTTCCTCGCTGATGAAGCGCGTGGTCAGGGCGGCGGTGAGCTGGTTGGCGTCCATCTGCCGGTCCGCGCCGGTGTAGCGGTTGTCGCGGAACAGCTGGCCCCAGCTGAAGGTCATCGGACCGGTATCGAAGACCGGGAAATTGTCCTGGTTCCGGTACGGGATGTTCAGGTAGTACAGGCGCGGTTCCAGCGTGTGCAGGTAGCTGGTGCCGCGGAAGGTGGTGTTGCGGTCGAAGTACATGCCGGCGTCGACCGAGGCGATGGGCAGGCTGCGCGTGAGGTTGCTGTCCCGGAAGCGCGCGGGATCCACTGGCCCGCCGTTGCGAAACGCGAACTCTTCGGCACGGCTCTGCGCGTTGCCATCCAGCTGGTACGCCGTATAGCGCCACGCCAGCTTCGGACGGATGAACCAGCTCGCGCCTTCCAGCGGCATGGTCACGAACGGCTTCACGTCGATTCGCGTGCCGCCGAGGAATTCCTGGTGCTCGAAGCGCGCGCCTTCGGCGTCCACGCCGGCCTGCAGCCACGGCGTGAAGGGCTGCGCCCAGCTGACGTAAGCGCGCGGCAGGCGGTCGAAGGCGAGGTTGGCCTCGGTGAGCGTGTAGTCGGCCAGCTGGTAGTGGTCGGCCATCACGCCCGCATTCCAGTATCGACCGCGCCCGTAGACGCCCACGTCGCTGCGGATCGAATACTGCGAGATGCCGTACAGGCTGCTGCTGAAATCCTCGAAGTAGTGGGTGTCGCTCACCCAGCCGAGGGTGGTGTTGGCGTACCAGCGGCTGTTGATGTTGTGCGCTGCCGACAGCGCGAACTGGCCGCGATTGTTCTCCGGCAGGCTCGACACCGGGAAACCGACTTCCGGATTGAGGTAGCGGTCGGGCTCGTCGCCCGGCAGCTTGTCGCTCGGCATCCAGTTGGCGTAGACCTCGCCCTTGCCGCGCTCGTACAGCCAGCGGAACTCGGCGCCGAGCAGGCCGCCACGGTCGCTCATGATCCGCGGGTAGAGCGTGGCGTCGTAGTTGGGCGCGAGGTTGAGGTAGACCGGCTGCTTGTAGTCGAAACCGTTGCGGCCCGACAGCGACAGCTGCGGATACAGCAGGCCGGTGCGGCGCTGGTCGTCGACCGGGAACATGAACCACGGCACGTACAGCACCGGCACGTTGCCGATGCGCACGGTGGCGTTGCGCGCCACGCCCATGCCCTTGGCGGTGTCGATCTCGATCTTGTTGGCGCGCAGTTCCCACGCGCGCTGGTTCGGTGCGCAGGTGGAATAGGTGGAGCCGATCAGGCGGCCACGCGCGCCTTCCAGTTCGATGCGCTCGGCGCCGCCGTTGCCGCGGCGCTGGGTGAGCTGGTACTGGACGTCCTCGATGCGGTGGCGGTCGGCGTTCTGGTCGCCTTCGGCGCGCTCGGCGAGGATGCGCATGCCGCTGTCCTGATAGCGCACGTTGCCGATGGCGCTGTAGCGGCCGGTTTCGGCGTTGTAGGTGAGCTTGTCGGTTCCCAGGAACTGGTCGCCGCGATTCAGGCGCACGTTGTCCTGGACGACGATGTCCTCCGCAGTGCCCGCGCGCTCGAGCTGGCCGCCGTCGATGTCGGTGGGCTCGCTGCCGCGATTCTCGATGCCCCCCACCGGGGCGGGGGCATCTTCGAACACCGGCACCACATCGATGATCGGGCACAGGCCCCAGTCGTCCTGGTCGCCATCGGCAGCGTACGCCGGCAGGGCCAGCGCGATGCACAGCGACAACGGGAGCAGTCGGAGGGGTCGGTGCACTCGGGAACCGTGATCGTCGGCGTTCAGGAAAACGGGGTCGCTAGCTTGCCGTATCCCTTGCAAGGGGGCAACGCGAGCACCATCTTGCTCCCGGCACTGTTCATTTCCGCGTCAAGACGGAGAGGCCCATGTCCCAGCAGCCTTCAACCGACAATGCACCGGTCTGCCGGACCGATGAGGAGTGGCGCGAGCGCCTGAGTCCGGAGCAGTTCGCGGTGTGCCGCTGTTCGGCCACCGAACGCGCCTTCACGGGGCGCTTCTGGAACCACAAGGAAGCCGGTACCTATACCTGCGTCGCCTGCGGCGCCGCGTTGTTCTCCTCGAAAACGAAGTACGACTCCGGCAGCGGCTGGCCGAGCTACCGGGAACCGGTTTCGAAGGACGCGGTCACCGAGCACGTGGACGAGAGCCACGGCATGCGCCGCGTCGAGATCAAGTGCGCGCGTTGCGACTCGCATCTGGGCCACGTGTTCCCCGACGGACCGCCGCCGACCGGCCTGCGCTACTGCATCAACTCCGCGTCGCTGGAGTTCGTGCCGGACGCGTGAGCGTCCCGGCGTCGCTCAATCTTCGAGCAGCGCGCCCACGTGGGCGACGCTGGCTTCGCGCAGTGCGGCCAGGTCGTAACCGCCTTCGAGCATCGATACGACGCGTCCGTCGCCATGCCGGCGCGCGATGGCGACAAGCTCCCGCGTGATCCAGCCGAAGTCATCGCCTTCCAGTTCGACCTGCGCGAGCGGGTCGCGCCTGTGCGCATCGAAGCCGGCGGAGATGAAGAGCAGTTGCGGGCGGAACGAGTCCAGCGTCGGCAGCATCCGCTCGCGCCAGACTCGGCGGAATGCTTCGCCGTCGCAGCCGGGCGGCAGCGGAGCGTTGACGATGTTGCCCACGCCGCGCTCGTTCGCGTAACCGGTGTCCGGGTACAGCGGCATCTGGTGCGAGGACAGGTACATCACGCGCGGATCGGTGTCGAAGATCGCCTGGGTGCCGTTGCCGTGATGCACGTCGAAGTCGACCACGGCCACCCGCGAGAGGCCGTGCTTGTCGCACGCGTGCGCGGCGGCGACGGCGATGTTGTTGAACAGGCAGAAGCCCATCGCCACCGAGGGCGTGGCGTGGTGGCCGGGCGGGCGCACCGCGCAGAACACGCGGCGGACCTCGCCGTGCATCACCGCATCCACCGCGGCGATGCCGGCGCCGGCCGCGCGCAGGGCGGCTTCGGCGGAGCCGGGCGCGAGCACGGTGTCGGGATCCAGCGCCATCGGGCCGTCGACCGGCGTGTCGAGCACCAGCGCGAGCAGCGCGTCGTCGTGGACGCGCAGCAGTTGGCCGCGACTCGCGCGCGGGGCTTCGTGCCAATCCAGGTCCGGGAACGACTCGCGCAGCGCTTCGGTTACCGCGACCAGGCGCAGCGGACGTTCCGCGTGGCCGGGGCCGGGATCGTGCCGCGTGCAGGCAGGATGCGTGTAGATGCGCATGGCGCGCGGCGCGTCAGGCCTTGCGCCGCTCGTGGTTCCACAGCACTTCGCCGTGGCCGCTGGCGCGCGCGAGGACGCGGGCCAGCACGAACAGCAGGTCGGACAGCCGGTTGAGGTAGCGCACCGCTTCCGGTCGGACGTCCTCGATGCGCGAAAGCGACACGGCTTCGCGTTCCGCGCGACGAACGACGGTGCGCGCGACGTGGCAGCGCGCCGCCGCTTCGCCGCCGCCGGGCAGGATGAAATCCTTCAGCGGCGGAAGCGGTTCGTTGAAGGCATCCAGGTGTTGTTCCAGGCGTTCGATGTCGGCGTCGAAAATCGCCGCGTGGCCTGGAATGCACAACTCGCCGCCGAGGTCGAACATCTGGTGCTGCACGGTGGTCAGCAGGGCGCGGACGTCGTCGGGGATGTCCGCGGCCAGCACCAGGCCGATGCACGAATTGGCTTCGTCCACGGTGCCGTAGGCGGCGACGCGGTCCGAGTCCTTGGCGACGCGGCTGCCGTCGCCAAGCCCGGTCGTACCGTCATCGCCGGTACGGGTGTAGATCTTCGAAAGGCGGTTGCCCACGCGGCGAGGCCGCTTAGACCGTCTGCGCGCGCAGCGCCGGCACGCGGCGACGCAGCAGCGCGAAGCCGCCGAACAGCACTGCGGCGTAGAACAGCGTGCCGAGCACCGTCCACTGGAAGAACGGCAGTGCGGCGACGTAGCACGGGGCCAGGCCGGTCATGCAAGCCGGATGCGCCGTCATCGGCGTGGCCGTCGCCCACACGGCGAAGTTGGTCACCACGAAGAACAGCACCGAGCCCATGAGCGAGTAGCCCAGCACGCGTGCGCCGCTGACGCGGCCGCGCAGGCCGAAGCCGAGCGCCGCCGACAGCGCGATGCAGACGTACACCGACAGCCACGTCACCAGGTACGCCGGGCTGGTGAAATGCTCGAAATAGGTTCCGCCCAGCGTCATGCCCAGGATCAGGTCCGACACCAGCATCGCCACCAGCGGCACGGCGATGGCCAGCGTGCGCGAAGCGAAATAGGCGCCGCCGAACAGTGCGACCGCCTCGACCGGCGAGAAATTCGGCGGGTGCGGCAGCAGGCGCGTGAGCGCGGCGATCACGATCATGCCGATCAGGACCAGCGGACCGGGCGCGAACAGGCCGGAAGCGGAGCGGTCTTGGGCGGCAGGCGAAGCGGAAGCGGGACGGTTCATCGTGTTCGGGTCTTGAGAAGGTCACGGCCTTCAGGAACCGCTAGCATAGCGCAATGCCTGTCGCGGCCCCCTCAAATCCGCCCTCCGGCGCGCCCGGAGACTCCCTTTCCCAAGGCCCGAACCGAGAGCTCCACGACGTCCTCGTCGTGGGCGGCGGCCTGGTCGGCGCCAGCCTGGCGATCGCGCTGGAGCGCCTGGGCCTGCGCGTGGGCCTGGTCGAAGCCACGCCGCCCGGTGCGCTGCCGGCGGTGTTCGACGAGCGCAATCTCAGCTTCGCCGAAGCCACCCTCAACGCGCTGACCGCGCTGGGCGTGATGCAGAAGCTGCGTGCGCCTACCGGTGCGATCGCGCGGATCCACATCAGCCGTCGCGGCGATTTCGGACGCGGCCTGCTCGAAGCCTCGCGGTACGGGCGCAGCGAATTCGGCCGCGTCGTGGTCGCCCGCGATTTCGGCGAAGCGCTCGAAGCGCGGCTGGGCGACGCGAAGAACCTGCTGCGCTACCGCCCGGTGCGTTTCCTCGGGTTCGCCGAAAGCGGCGGCGACATGCGCTCCATCCGCGTCGCCGATGCCGAAGGCGAACGACTGCTGCATGCCCGCCTGGTGGTTGCCGCCGATGGCACGCGCAGTGGCGTGCGCGAAGCGCTGGGCATCGGCGTGGACGAACACGATTACGCGCAGACGCTGTTCGTCACGCGCGTGCGTGGCTCGCGTGCGCCGGACGGCACCGCATACGAACGCCTTACCCGCGACGGCCCGACGGCGCTGCTGCCGCGCGGCGATCGCCATTACGGCCTGATCCACGCCGTCGCCCGCGAAGACACGGACGCGGTCGCCGCGCTGGACGACGCCGGCTTCCTCGCTCGTGCGCAGGCGGCGTTCGGCTGGCGCGCGGGGCGGCTGCTTTCGTGCGGTCCGCGCAGTTCGCATGCGGCGCTCCGCGTTGTCGCCCAGCGCACCGTGGCGCCGCGGGCGGCGCTGGTGGGCAATGCCGCGCAGACGATCCATCCGATCGGCGCGCAGGGTTTCAACCTCGGACTGCGCGACGCGCTCACGCTCGCCGAACTCATCGGACAGGCACGCGCGCTGGATGCGCAGGCCGACTGCGGCAGCGATGCGCTCTTGCAGGCCTACGCCGCGCGTCGACGCGAGGATCGCGAACGGACCATCGGTTTTTCCGATGGGCTTGCCCGCCTGACGGCGAACGACGCGCCGCTGCTGCGCCCGCTTCGCAGCCTTGGCCTGTTCGCGGTGGATCGCGTGGCGTCGGTGCAATCGTTCCTGGTAGGTGGCGCGATGGGCTATCGCGGCGACGTGCCCGAACTGTGCCGTGAGGTGCGCCCGTGAGCAGACGTGGATCCGGACTGGATGCGGTGGTCGTCGGTGCCGGGGTCGTCGGTGCCGCCGCGGCACTGGCGTTCGCGCGCGATGGCCTGCACGTGGCGCTGGTGGAAACCCGCCAACCGCCGCCGTGGGAACCGCTGCGGGTCGATTCCGATCGCATCGACCTGCGTGTGTACGCCTTCGCGCCGGACAACGCGGCGCTCCTCGAAAGCCTGGGCGTCTGGCGCGATGTCGCCGATGCGCGCCTGCAGCCGTACCGCGCGATGCGCGTATGGGATGCCGCCGGCGGTGGCGAACTTGCGTTCGACGCCGACCGGTTCGGGCGACGTGAGCTGGGCTGGATCGTCGAGCACGCGTTGCTCGTCGATCGCCTCTGGAATGCGCTGCCCGCCGCCGGCGTGCAGCTGCATTGCCCCGACAGCGTCGTGGCGCTGGAGCAGGACGAAACCGGCGCGACGGTCGTGCTGGAGAGCGGTTTGTCGCTGCGTTCGAAGATCGTGGTCGCCGCCGACGGCGCCGAATCGAAGCTGCGTTCGCTCGCCGGCATCGAGGCGCCGCGCCATGACTACCGCCAGCGCGGGCTGGTGGCGTTCGTCGAAAGCGAGCACTCGCACCAGGCGACGTGCTGGCAGCGGTTCCTGCCGACTGGCCCGTTGGCGTTTCTGCCCTTCGACGACGGCAATGTCAGCTCGATCGTGTGGACGTTGCCCGAAGCGCAGGCGCAGCGACTGCTGGAAACCGGTGACGCTGCATTCGCGCGCGAACTGGAGAACGCCTTCGCCGGATCGCTGGGTTCGCTCACGTGCGTATCGCGCCGTGCGGCATTCCCTCTGCGCCTGCAGCTGGCGCGATCGCTCGCGGCCGGTCGCGTCGCGGTGATCGGCGATGCCGCGCATGCGGTGCATCCACTGGCGGGGCAGGGCGTGAACCTGGGGCTGCGCGATGTCGCGACCCTGCGTCGCACGCTGGCCGATGCGCGTTCGCGCGGGTTCGACCCGGCGGCGCGGCTGCCGCGCTGGGCGCGTGCGCAGCGCAGCGAGAATGCGCTGTCGGCGCATGCGTTCGACGCGATCAATCGCCTGTTCTCGAACGACAACGTGGCGGCCACCTTGCTGCGCGGCCCGCTGCTGGGGCTGGCCGGAAAACTGCCGCCGCTGGCGCACGCGTTCTGGCGCCACGCCGCCGGCCAGTAAGGCGAACCCCTCCCGGGCCGGGAGGGGTTCGCCGTCGCCCGCGGTTTCGATGGATCACTTACCGCCGGCAAGCTCCGCCTTGGTGATGCGGCCGTCGTGGTTCGCGTCGATCTTGTTGAAGTCGGCCGAGATCATCGTCTCGCCGCTGACTTCGGTCTTGCTCAGTGCGCCGTCGTGGTTGCTGTCGAGCGCCTCGAAGTTCACCTTGTTGGTGAGCGTCGAATCCGGCGGGCTGGAGGTCGCGTGGACTTCCTGCTTCGGCTGTGCCCCGGTGTAGGCCGGCGCGGGCGCCGGGGCCGGTTCCGGATACGCCTGCTGGACCGCGCTGTCCGCCGATGCCTGCGCCTGGAGGCTCGCGTCCGTGGCCGCAGACGCGGCCTCGCGCGCCTCGGCGGCGCCTTGCTTCGGATTGGCCGAACTCTGCGCGGTGGTCTGCGCACTGCGTGCGTCGTGGGCGGCATTGACCGCGTCGTTGGCGGCCTTGTTCGCCGCGTCGGCCTGCTGGTTGATCGTGGTGTAGACGCCGCCGCTGACGCCGGTCGCATCGCGCGCCGTCTGTGCGCTGGCGCGCGCCGCGTCGGCCTGCTCAGATGCGACCTCGGCGGCGGCCTGCGCCTGGATCTTGGACTTGGCCGGTTCGCCCTGCGTGCGCTGCGCCGCGGCGGGGCCGGCGACGCCAAGCACGGCCACGAGCGCGACCGCGAGCAGCGTGGGAGTGGAGTTGAGCGTGGACTTCATGTCGTTGGACCTCGCTGTTGGGACGGGCCGACGCTAGTCCCGCGAGGATCAACCGCAGGTCAATTCGTGCACGCCCGCCGGTTCGCGCGGTGCCCGGCATTCATCCAGGTGAGGGCGGCGTCATTTCGACGTCGCGAAAACGGTGATCTCTTCCCGGTCGTGGTAGAGCTGGCGTGCGCGCACGAGCAGCGGCTTCCCGGCGCGTTCCTCGAACAGCGACAGGCACAGCCGCGTTTCGTCCCAACGCTTCTTCATCGGCAGCTTGAGGTTGAAGATCGTGTGCCTGCACCAGCCTTCGCGAATCCACGTGCCCATGCGTTCGGCGACGCGGCGCGGTTGTTCGACCATGTCGCAGACCATCCAGTCCAGCGGCGCGCGTGGGTGCCAGTGGAAGCCGTCCTCGCGCAGGTGTTCGACGCGCCCGCTTTCCAGGAGTTTTTCCTGCAGCGGGCCGTTGTCGACCGAGATCACGCGCAATCCCTGGCGCATCAGCACCCAGCTCCAGCCCCCCGGCGCCGCACCCAGGTCCGCGCCGCGCATGCCGTCGCGGAACAGGCGTTCGCGCTCCTTCTCGCCCATCAGCACCATCAGCGCTTCTTCGAGCTTCAGTGCCGAACGGCTCGGCGCATCGGCGTGCATGCGCAGGCGAGGAATGCCCAGCGGCCAGGGCGCGCTGTCGCCCGCCTCGCCGATGGCCAGCAGCACGTGGTCGCCCGCGAGGAACACGACATGCAGCCGCGCGCGACGTGAATCATCGAACTGCTTGAGCCAGCCGTTCTTGCGCAACACCGGGCGCAGCGCGTTGCCGAAGCTGCGTGCCAGGCCCGCCAGCGGCTTGGCTTCGTCGGAATCGGGGTGTTCCACCCACAGTTCGCCGAAGGTGTACGCATTCGACAGAACGGTTTCGAGCGTGCGCAGGATCGGCGTGATGCGGTCTTTCGGGTCGAGCCCGCGCAACTCGGCGACGCGGGTGAGTTTCTGCCGCGCGAAAATCAGCGTTTCGAACGGCAACGCGCGGCTCAACGCGCCGGCATCGACGCCGAGGAATTCGACGTAGCCGCTATTGCGCTGCGTGCGCGCATAGCCGGGATGGCCGGCGAGCGCCGCACGTTCGCTCAGTTCGCCGGCGAGTTCGGGCTCGAAGCCGGGGCGGCAGTAGCAAAGGAGGGCGTCGCCGGGCGTCATGTCGGAGTCAGTAGCGCTCGCCGCCGGATTCGCCGTACGCGCGCAGCACGTCGCGCGCGAGATCGCGATGGACGTCGCGCACGACTTCGATGCCGCGGCGTTCGAGTTCGCCGATCCAGTCCGCCGGCAGCGGGCCTTCGTCGAACTCGGTCAGCGTTTCCACGTCCTCGCTGCGCGCGCCGATGACCAGGCGGTCGATGCCGGCCCAGATCGTCGCGCCAAAGCACTGGCAGCACGGCTGCGACGAGGTCGCCAGCGTGATCGGCCCCAGGCGCTCGCCGATCGCGTCCTCGTTCAGCCGCGCACGCTGCGTGCGCTGCTGCGCGAGCATGTACGCCATCGTCTCGGCATGCGCGAGCGAGCACGTATGCGGCAGCACGCGGTTCACGCCGATCGAGATGATGCGTTCATCCGGCCCGAACACCGCCGCGCCGAACGGGCCGCCGCTGCCGGCTTCGATGTTCATGCGCGACAGCGCGATGGCGAGCTCGACCTTGGCGGCGTCGCCGACGTACAGGCGCTGCGTGTCGACCGACTCGTGCACCCATGCCGGCAGCGTGAGGTGAACCTGCGCGTAGAGCATCAGTGCACCGCTTCCACTTCGGCGATCTTGTCCTTGCACTGGCCCTGCACGCACTGGCAGCCCTCGATGGGCTTGAAGCCGCACATCGCCATCATGCCCTTGCGCGCGCATTCGGCCTTGACGCCTTCCGGGTCGGTCGGGCTGTTGGCGTTGACGCAGGCGGGCTTGGCGCCACAGCAGTTGCCGACGTTCTTCACGGCGCAGTCGGCGTCGGCCTTGCAGCTGAAATCGAGCTTGACGGGCGTGGCCTGTTCGGCCGCTTCGGCCTGACGCTCCTTCGGCGCGGGTTCGGGCGCACGCACGCGCGTCGGCTGCGGCGCTGCGGCCTGCGCGGCATCGGCAGCGGGCGTTGCCGCCGCCGCGTCCTGCGAATGCGGTGCGGCGCACGCGGCGAGCGCGAGCAGGGACGAAACCAGCAGTGCGGTCAGCAGGCGGCGCATGACGTGCTCCTTCGGGCGGTCAGCCCTTCGTGGCCCAGGTGTCGCGCAACGTGACGCTGCGGTTGAACACCGGCGCGTCATTGCGATGATCCAGACGATCGGCGACGAAGTAGCCGATTCGCTCGAACTGGAAGGACTGCTCCGGAGCCGCGTTCGCGGCCGCCGGTTCGACGTAACCGGTGACGACGCGGCGCGATTCGGGATTGAGGTGGTCCTTGTACGTCTTGCCGCCTTCGTCGTTGTCCGGATCGGGCACTACGAACAGACGGTCGTACAGGCGCACTTCCGCCTTCACCGCGTGCTGAGCGCTCACCCAGTGGATGGTGCCCTTGATCTTGCGGTCGGCGCCGGCCATGCCGGGGCGCGATTCGGGATCGAGCACGCCGCGGATCTCGACGACCGTGTCGCCGTCCTTGATCACCTCATCGCAGCGGAAGATGCCGGCGCCGCGCAGGCGCACTTCGCCGCCCGGGATCAGGCGCTTGAAGCCCTTCGGCGGCACTTCCTCGAAATCCTCGCGTTCGATCCACAGCTCGTTCGAGAACGGAACGGTGCGCGTGCCGGCGCTCTCGTCCTTGGGATGGTTCGGGAACGTGAGCGATTCCTTGTGGCCCGGCGCCAGGCTCGTGATGACCAGCTTCAGCGGATCGATCACGGCCATGCGACGCTGCGCGGCCGCGTCGAGGTCGTCGCGCAGGGCGCCTTCCAGGATGGAGATGTCGAGCAGCGAGTTCTGCTTGCTGATGCCGACGCGGTCGACCATCAGCCGCAGCGCGCTGGGCGTGTAGCCGCGACGGCGGATGCCCTGCAGCGTCGGCATGCGCGGATCGTCCCAACCATCGACCAGACCTTCGTTCACCAGCGCGAGCAGCTTGCGCTTGCTCATCACCAGGTAGTTGAAGTTCAGGCGCGAGAACTCGATCTGGCGCGGCTTGCTGGCTTCCTTCGGGAAGCCCTTCGACAGCACCGGTTCCAGCAACTCCGGCGAATTGGCCAGGTCCACCTTGTCCACGCACCAGTCGTACAGCGGGCGATGGTCCTCGAATTCCAGCGTGCACAGCGAATGCGTGATGCCTTCGACCGCATCGCTGAGCGAGTGGGCGAAGTCGTACATCGGGTAGATCGGCCATTCGTGGCCGGTGTTCTGGTGTTCGACGTGCTTGATGCGGTACAGCGCGGGATCGCGCAGGTTCATGTTGCCGCTGGCCATGTCGATCTTCGCGCGCAGCGTGCGGGCGCCGTCGGGGAATTCACCGGCGCGCATGCGGCGGAACAGGTCGAGGTTCTCCTCGAGGCTGCGGTTGCGGAACGGCGATTCACGGCCCGGTTCGGTCAGCGTGCCGCGATACTCGCGCACCTGCTCGGCGGTGAGGTCGCACACGAAGGCGTGGCCGTCGCGGATCAGCTTCTCGCCGGCCAGGTACAGCACGCCGAAGTAGTCCGACGCGTGGCGCAGGTCGTGCCATTCGAAGCCGAGCCAGCGCACGTCGTCCTGGATGGCGCGCACGTACTCGGGGTCTTCCTTCACCGGGTTGGTGTCGTCCAGGCGCAGGTTGCAGTCGCCGCCGAACTCGGCGGCGATGCCGAAGTCCAGGCAGATCGCCTTGGCGTGTCCGATGTGCAGGTAGCCATTGGGCTCGGGCGGGAAGCGCGTGCGGATCGCCTGGTGCTTGCCGCTGGCCAGGTCCTCGCGAACGATCTGCCGGATGAAGTCCTGCTTCGCGGGTGCGGCGGACTCGGGGGCGGACGCAGTGGCGGGAGCGGCGTGGTGGGGCGTAGCGGACATGCTTGAAGCCGTGGGCGGGGAAGACCGGCAAGTTTAGCCGGTGCGGCCGGTCGACGCCGTCATCCGTGTTCAGGCCCGGCGTATGCTGTCCGGGAGCCTCTCCCCCGGAGCGTCGCCATGAAAATCGTCTACCACGCCGCGAACCTCATCGACGCCCATCTGGTGCGGCACGCGCTGGAGGCAGAGGAAATCCCCGTCTTCCTGCAGGGCGAGGCGCTGACGGGCGGAATGGGCGAGCTGCCGCTGTTCGGCACCATCCTGGTGTGCGTGCCGGACGTGGTCTGGCCGCAGGCGAAGGACATCGTGGATGCGCTGCCCCTGAACCAGCCGGCGGAGCCCGTCGGCGATGACGATGAGGCCGCGGACTCCTCCCCGGGCTGGCTGCCGGCCTGAACGGCCCTTTCCGGTATCGTGACCGGCCGTTCCGGCAGGCCCGCGCCATGTCCTTCGATTTCGACTCCCTGATCCGCGCCGTCGCCGATTTCCCCAAGCCCGGCGTGACCTTCCGCGACGTCACCCCGCTGCTGGCCGATGCCGGCGGTTTCGCGCGCTGCATCGACGCGATGGCCGAGCCGTGGCAGGGCAGTGAGGTGCAGGCGGTGTGCGGCATCGAATCGCGGGGCTTCATCTTCGGCGCGGCGCTGGCGCAGAAGCTGCACGCCGGCTTCGTCCCCCTGCGCAAGCCGGGCAAGCTGCCGCCGCCGCTGGTGGAAGTCGACTACGCACTGGAATACGGCACCGACCGGCTGCAGGCACGCAACGACGCGCTGCGTCCGGGCGAGCGCACGCTGATCGTCGACGACGTGCTCGCCACCGGCGGCACGCTGGCGGCCGCACGCGAACTGGTCGGCAAGCTCGGGGCGAACCTGGTGGGCGCGAGCGTGCTGATCGAACTGGACGGCCTGGGCGGGCGTGCGCGCTGGCCGCAGGGCGTGCCGCTGCAGGCGTTGCTGCATTACTGACCGGGCACGCCCGGCGCGCTAGAGTCGCGCCGCTGGCGACATGCCAGCCCACCTCGCGGGGTCGGCCCGATGGACGCGTTCAATTACCTGTCGGTGATGGTGTCCATGGTGCTGGGCCTGGGCCTGACGCAGCTGTTCGCGGGCATCGGCAACATGGTGCAGGTGCGCCGCCGCGTGAAGTTCTACTGGCTGCACGCGATATGGCTGGTGCTGATGATCGGCCTGCACATCCAGATGTGGTGGTCGTTCTGGATGATGCGCGGCATCGCCGAATGGACCTACACCGGCTTTGCCTTCGTGCTGCTCGGCCCGGCGACGCTGGTGATCGCCAGCCACGTGCTGCTGCCGGAACTCGTCGACGGCACCATCGACGTGGAACGCCACTACTACGACACGCGCAGCGTGTTCTTCGGCCTGCTCGCGGTCGCCGGTGCCTGGGCGCTGGTGCTGGAAGCGGCGATGGGATTGCAGTCGCTGATCGTGCCGTTCCGCCTGGTGCAGGTGCTCGGCATCGGGATGATGGTGGTGTGCGCGTGGACCACGAACCGTCGCGTCCATGCCGGATGCACCTTCCTGGTCATCGTCATGCTGGTGAGCACGACCCTGCTGACCCGTTATCGGCTGGGCCAGACGCACATGGAGTGACTAGAGCCGGCTGTCCTGCGAAGGCACCGATTGCGGCGGGCGCAGCAGTTGTTCGGGGAGCTTGCGGAACTCGCCGGCCAGCTGCATCAGGAAATCGCCCATCGCCGAGCTGCGGCGCCACACCATTGCGATCTGCCGGTGCGGCGGCTGCCCACGGAAACGCAACAGGTGGATGTCGGGCGAGGACGGCACCGGCGGCTGCACGGCGAGTACCGGCAGCAACGTGATGCCGACGCCGGCGGCGACCATCTGCCGAAGCGTTTCCAGGCTGGTGGCGCGGAAACCGTCGCGCTCGTCGGCGCCGGCCATGTGGCACACGTCCAATGCCTGGTCGCGCAGGCAGTGGCCTTCCTCGAGCAGCAGCAGGTGCTGGTGGTCCAGGTCGCCCAGCTCGAGCGAATCCTGCTCGGCCATCGAATGCTGCTGCGGGACGGCCAGCACGAAGGGTTCGTCGAACAGCACTTCCACGTGCAGCTGGTCGTCGTGGATCGGCAACGCGAGAAGGCCCGCGTCGAGGCGACCATCGCGCAGCCGCTGCAGGATCTGGTCGGTCTTCTCTTCGATCAGCAGCAGTTCCAGACGCGGGAAACGCTGCCGCAGTCGCGGCACGACGTGGGGCAGCAGGTACGGACCCAGCGTGGGAAACAGTCCAAGTCGCACGGTGCCGGCTTCCGGATCCTGGCTGCGACGCGCGATCTCGGCCATCTGCTCGACGTCGGCGATGACCTTGCGCGCACGTTCGGCGACTTCGCGCCCCACCGGCGTGAGCATCACCCGACGCGGGGCGCGTTCGACCAGCGCGACGCCGAGTTCGTCCTCGAGTTTCTTGATCTGGGTCGACAGCGTCGGCTGGCTGACGAAGCTGGCCGCTGCGGCGCGGCCGAAATGCTTGTGGTCGGCCAGGGCCACCAGGTACTTGAGATCGCGCAGGTTCAAGGCGGTTCCCTCGCGTCGGACTGCGTGGATGCGGCGGTGGAGGTTGAAGCATCAACCTCGCGCCCTTCGCCCGCAAGCAGGTGAAGGGCGCGATGTACGACCTTACGCAGTCGCGGCGGCGGCCTGCTGCGCCGGGGCGCTGGTCCGGATCAGGTGGTCGAAGGCGCTCAGCGCGGCCTTGGAGCCCTCGCCCATGGCGATCACGATCTGCTTGAACGGGGTGGTCGTGGCATCGCCGGCGGCGAACACGCCCGGCACCGAAGTGCGGCCGTGCGAATCGACCTCGATTTCCCCGCGCGGCGACAGCGCCACGGCGCCCTTCAGCCACTCGGTGTTCGGCAGCAGGCCGATCTGGACGAAGATGCCTTCCAGTTCGACGTGGAGCGGATCGCCCGACACGCGGTCCTGGTAGAGCAGGCCAGTCACCTTCTGGCCGTCGCCGAGCACTTCGGTGGTCAGCCCGTTGGTGACGACGTCGACGTTCTTCAGCGAACGCAGCTTGCGCTGCAGCACTTCGTCGGCGCGCAGCTGGCCGTCGAACTCGATCAGCGTGACGTGCGCGACGATGCCGGCCAGGTCGATCGCGGCTTCGACGCCCGAATTGCCGCCGCCGATCACCGCCACGCGCTTGCCCTTGAACAGCGGGCCGTCGCAATGCGGGCAATAGGCCACGCCCTTGTTCCGGTATTCCTGCTCGCCGGGCACGTTCATCTGGCGCCAGCGTGCACCGGTCGACAGCACGACGCTGCGCGACTTCAGCGATGCACCGTTCTCCAGTTGCACTTCGATGAGGCCGCCCGGCTCGTCCGCCGGCACCAGCTTGCTGGCGCGCTGCAGGTTCATGATGTCGACGTCGTACTCGCGCACGTGTTGTTCCAGCGCGCTGGCGAGCTTGGGGCCTTCGGTGTAGGTGACCGAGATGAAGTTCTCGATCGCCATCGTGTCCAACACCTGGCCGCCGAAACGCTCGGCCGCCACGCCCGTGCGGATGCCCTTGCGCGCGGCATAGATCGCCGCCGCCGCGCCGGCCGGGCCGCCGCCGATGACGAGCACGTCGAACGCGTCCTTCTCGGCGATCCTGCGCGCGTCGCGTTGCGCCGCACCGGTGTCCAGCTTCGCCACGATCTGTTCGATCGTCATGCGGCCCTGGTCGAACGGCTGGCCGTTGAGCAGCACGGTCGGCACCGACATGATCTGGCGCTCGTTGACTTCGTCCTGGAACAGCGCGCCGTCGATCGCGACGTGGTGGATGTTCGGGTTGACAACGCTCATCAGGTTCAGCGCCTGCACGGTGTCCGGGCAGTTCTGGCACGAGAGCGAGAAGTAGGTTTCGAAATGGAACTCGCCTTCGAGGTCGCGCACCTGTTCCAGCAGTTCCGGCGCGGCCTTGGATGGATGGCCGCCGACCTGCAGCAGGGCGAGCACCAGCGAGGTGAACTCGTGGCCCATCGGAATGCCGGCGAAGCGCACGCTCACGTCCGTGCCGGCGCGGTTGATCGCGAAGGACGGGCGGCGCGCGTCGTCGTCGCGGCGCGAGTAGGCGATCTTGTCCGACAGCGCGGCGATGTCCTGCAGCAGGCCTTCCAGCTCGCGCGACTTCTCGCCGTCGTCGAGCGAGGCGACGAGCTCGATCGGCTGCGTGACCTTTTCGAGATAGGCCTTCAACTGGGTCTTGAGATCGGCATCCAACATGCGACGGCTCCATTGGCTTTGTTCGGGATGAACGCCGCGAGCGCCCGGGCGGAGGGAGGGAGAGAACCCGGGCGTCGCGACATTCAGAAGAAGTGCGGTCGGGCAGGGACCGCGGCCTCGGGGGAGGCAGGGAGGAGGGGCGGGTCCACGGGCGGCCTCGCCCCTCCGGTGTCGCCCCTCGATGACGGGGCGACGGTGCAACGTCGAAACGGTCCGACTTAGATCTTGCCGACCAGGTCCAGCGACGGCTTCAGGGTCTTCTCGCCTTCCTTCCACTTGGCCGGGCAGACCTCACCCGGGTGCGAGGCGACGTACTGGGCGGCCTTGACCTTGCGCAGCAGCTCGGACGCGTCGCGGCCGATGCCACCGGCGTTGATCTCGACGATCTGGACCTTGCCTTCCGGGTCGATCACGAACGTGCCGCGGTCGGCCAGGCCGGCTTCCTCGATCATCACGCCGAAGTTGCGGGTGATCACGCCGGTCGGGTCGCCCACCAGCGGGTACTGGATCTTGCCGATCGTCTCGGACGAGTCGTGCCAAGCCTTGTGGGTGAAATGGGTGTCGGTCGACACGCCGTAGATCTCCACGCCCAGCTTCTGGAATTCGGCGTAGTTGTCGGCCAGGTCGCCCAGCTCGGTCGGGCAGACGAAGGTGAAGTCGGCCGGGTAGAAGAACACGACGGACCACTTGCCCTTCAGGTCGGCATTGGTGACTTCGATGAACTCGCCGCTCTTATAGGCGGTGGCCTTGAACGGCAGGACTTCGGTGTTGATCAGCGACATGGATGATTCCTTTGGCTGGGTGGGTGAGGGTGAAATCGATAGGGAGAGGTTACGGATCACCTGTTAATCCATCAAGTTGATTGATGAAATTGATTCAATAGGTTTTAACTATCGAAACGTCGCGCTCATTGACCCATCCACATGCGGGTAGCGACGAGGGTCGCAAGGCCGACCTCCCCGGCGGGCGGGTCCGCGGGCGAAAATGGGGGATGGACGACGCTTCCGAATTCCGCCCCACCCAGACAACGACGGTGGGAGACCTGCTGGCCGCGGCGACCCGGCAGTTGTCCGGCGACGAGGCCCGTGTCGAGGCAGAGCGCCTGCTGGCCCACGCCCTCGGCGTCGGGTCGACGTGGCTCTACACACACCGGGACGACGTGCCGGCGGCGGTCGAGACGGCCGATTTCGAGCGCCTGCTCGAGCGTCGCCTGGCCGGCGAGCCCGTCGCCTACCTGCTCGGCCAACGCGGTTTCTGGCGTTTCGACCTGCAAGTCACGACTGCGACCCTGATTCCGCGGCCGGAAACGGAGCGGCTGGTCGAACTTGCCCTTGATCGACTCCCCGAAGGCACGCCGCTTCGCGTGGCGGATCTGGGTACGGGTACGGGCGCCATCGCACTGGCGATCGCCTTTGAGCGACCGCTGGCGAAGGTCATCGCGACCGATGCCAGCCAAGACGCGCTTGCGGTGGCGCGTGCCAACGCACAGGCCCTCGGGCTGGCACGCGTGGAATTCCGCGTGGGCGACTGGCTCGCGCCCCTCGCGGGCGAGAGTTTCGACCTCATCGCCAGCAATCCGCCGTACATCGCCGAAGAAGATGCTCATCTGGACCAGGGTGACCTGCGCTTCGAACCCCGCAGCGCGCTGGCATCGGGCGCGGACGGGCTGGACGACATCCGCCGCATCGCCGCCGGAGCGCCCGGCCATCTGCAAGCAGGCGGCTGGCTGCTGGTGGAGCACGGTTGGGACCAGGGCGCCGCGGTGCGCGAAATATTCTCGCGCGCAGGGTTCGACGCGGTTGAGACCCTGCAGGACTGGGAACAACGCGATCGCGTGACGCTAGCGCGGCGCCGCTGACGGCGGCCCACGAAAAAGCCCGCCGAAGCGGGCTTCATCGCACTCATCACGGCAGCGATCAGAAGCTGGCGCGAACGCCGACGCTGTAGGTCTGGGTGTCTTCGGCCAGCGTCAGGCCGGTGTGCACGCCCCACGTCGGGTTGAACGAATAGACGGCACCGAACTCGGCAAAGGCGCCGCCCTCGTAACCGTGGTCGTAGTCCTCATAGCCCAGGTAGGCATTGGCGGTGAGCTGGTCGGTGACGCGGCCCAGCACGCCGGTGCTGACCTTGCCGCCCTTCAGGTGCACGCGGTCGTGGCAGTCGGAGAAGGCGTCGCAGCCATAGCCGCTCAGGCGCACGCTCATGTCGTTGTCGGAGTAGGCTACCTGCGTGACCCAGTCGGCGCGCGAACCGATGGCGCTGTTGAAGCCCACGCCGAGGGACCAGGCCTCGGACTTGCCCTTCACGCGGGCGTCGTAGAAGAAATCATTGAACGTGTCGCTGGACTTGCCATAGCTGGCGGTCGCGAAGACGTTGTCGGTGAAGGCGTAGGAACCGCTCAGCGCGACACCGTTGAGGTACGGGCCGTCTGCGTCCTGGTAGGTGTAATCGAGCTGGGCGTAGGTGTAGCCGATGCCGTTGGCTTCGCTGGCATTGGCCAGGAACGGTGCGGCGGCAAGGGCGAGGGCAAGCAGGGACTTCTTCACTGGCGTGTTTCTCACATGGGGGATGCCCGGCGGTCGCCGGGCCGCGCAGTAAACCCACGCTGCTTCCTGCGCCACATAGGACGCTTCTTAAAAATTCGTTTCGAAAGAAAAAGTCGCTGCGCGAGAAAAAATCGTAACAGCGCGCTGCGCGCTAGAATTTCCGCACCGATCCGGCGAGATGACGCGATGCGCACGCTTTATCCAGAAATCGAACCCTTCGACAGCGGCACGCTCCAGGTCGACGACCGCCACACGCTGTACTACGAGCAGTGCGGCAATCCGGAGGGCAAGCCGGTGGTGCTGTTGCACGGGGGGCCGGGCGCGGGCTGCAGCGCGAAGATGCGGCGATTCCACGACCCGGCGCGCTACCGCATCATCCTGTTCGACCAGCGCGGGAGCGGGCGCTCGACGCCGCACGCGGACCTGGTCGACAACACCACGTGGGACCTGGTCGCCGACATCGAACGCCTGCGCGAACGACTGTGCCTGTCGACGTGGCAGGTGTTCGGCGGTTCGTGGGGTTCCACGCTCGCGCTCGCCTACGCCCAGGCGCATCCGCAGCGAGTGACCGAACTGGTCCTGCGCGGCATCTTCATGCTGCGCCGGTGGGAACTGGAATGGTTCTACCAGGAAGGCGCCTCACGCCTGTTCCCGGATGCATGGGAGCACTATCTTGCCGCGATTCCGCCCGTCGAGCGCCACGATCTCATCAGCGCCTTCCATCGCCGCCTGACCTCCAGCGACGAAGCCACGCGCCTTGCCGCGGCCAAGGCCTGGAGCGTGTGGGAAGGCGCGACCAGCTTCCTGCACGTCGATCCGGACTTCGCGGCGAGCCATGAAGACCCGCAGTTCGCGCTCGCTTTCGCGCGTATCGAAAACCACTATTTCGTCAACAGCGGATTTTTCGAAGTCGACGACCAACTGCTCCGCGACGCGCATCGCATCGCCGACATCCGGGGCGTGATCGTGCACGGCCGTTACGACGTGGTCTGCCCCGTCGCGAACGCGTGGGATCTGAAAAAGGCATGGCCGAAAGCGGACCTGGAGATTACGCCTGCGTCGGGCCACTCCGCGTTCGAAGAGGAAAACGTAGACGCGCTGGTGCGCGCCACCGACCGCTTCGCGAGCTGACTTTTTCTCGAAAGTCGGGGCCGGAGCATCCGGTCCCGACGCATGCATACGTATTCAGGCCTTCCGCCATGCGCGCGGCCACGCACAATCGGCCGCGTCGGCACCCAGCACGGGAGCCCGCGGACTGGATACGACGATGGACACCACAACGCTTGCCCAGCAGCACGCCACTTCGCGCGTAGTGCTGGTTTCCCTGGCCGCCGCGATGGGCGGCTTCCTGTTCGGTTTCGATTCCGCCGTGATCAACGGCGCGGTCGATGCGGTCCGCGGCGCCTTCGCGCTGGACGCGGCGCGCATCGGCTTCGCGGTGTCGTGCGCGTTGCTCGGCGCGGCGCTGGGGGCGTGGTACGCCGGCCCCGTCGCCGATCGCTGGGGACGCGTGCGCACGATGCAGGTCGCTGCGGTGCTGCTGGCCGTCAGCGCGCTGGGCTCCGGGCTCGTGGTCGGGTTGTGGGACCTCATCGCGTGGCGCTTCGTCGGTGGCGTCGGCATCGGCGTGGCGTCGGTGATCGCGCCGGCCTACATCGCCGAAGTCTCGCCGGCGCACGTACGCGGACGACTGGGCTCGCTGCAGCAGCTGGCGATCGTGCTCGGCATCTTCGCGGCGCTGCTCAGCGATGCGTGGATCGCCGGCGCGGCAGGCGGGGCGGCGAAGACCGCATGGCTCGGGCTGGAAGCCTGGCGCTGGATGTTCCTCGTCGCCACGGTGCCGGCGTTGATCTACGGCACGATGGTGCTGGGCGTTCCCGAATCGCCGCGACACCTGGTCGCGAAGGGACGCATCGACGAAGCCCGCGACGTGCTGCGCCAGATGCTCGCGCTGCCGCGAGGCGCCGCCTTGGAGCAGAAGCTGCAGGACATCCAGCGCAGCCTGGCCAACGAAGTGAGCCCGCGCCTGCGCGACCTGCGTGGGCCGCGCCTGGGCCTGCTGCCGGTGGTGTGGGTCGGCATCGCGCTGTCGGTGTTCCAGCAGGCGGTCGGCATCAACGTGATCTTCTACTACAGCTCCACGCTGTGGCATTCGGTGGGTTTCAGCGAAACCGATGCGTTCACCATCACCGTGGTGACCTCGATCGTGAACGTGCTGGTGACGCTGCTCGCCATCGCGCTGGTCGACAAGGTCGGCCGCAAGCCGTTGCTGGTCGTGGGTTCCATCGGAATGGCGGTGACGCTGGGCATGATGGCGCTGTGCTTCGCGCAGGCCACCGGAAGCGGCGCGTCGCTGTCGCTGCCGCAGCCGTGGAACATGGTGGCGCTGGTGTCGGCGAACGCGTACGTCGTGTTCTTCGGCCTGAGCTGGGGCCCGATGGTGTGGGTGCTGCTGGGCGAGATGTTCCCCAACCGCATCCGTGCGATCGCGCTGGCCGTCGCGGCGTCGGCGCAGTGGCTGGCGAACTTCGCCATCACCGTGAGCTTCCCGTCGCTGGCGGAAATCGGCCTGACCTTTGCCTACGGCCTGTACGCGACGTTCGCGGTGATCTCGCTGGTGTTCGTGCTCAAGGCCGTGCGCGAAACGCGCGGCGTCGAGCTGGAAGACATGCAGGGCTGAGGCCGCTGCCTTGCGTCCCTCTCCCGCGATGGGGGAGGGGCGTCGTCCGGATCAGGCCGCCGGCGTGCCGTCCGGATTGTGTTCGAGCATCCACAACCCGGCCCAGAGCTTGAGGTCCAGCTCGTAGCCCTCGCGCTGCTTCTGCATGAGCCAGGCCGGCGCCAGCGCACGCGGAACCTCGTGCACGGTGATGTTCTCGTTGTCCACGCCGCCGCCCGCACCCACGCGCGTCAGTCCGCGCGCGCGCACGAAGGCGATGCGTTCGCTGGTCAGGCCGGCCGAGGTCGGACCGACCAGCAGCACTTCCAGTCGCTGCGCGGCCCAGCCGGTTTCCTCGATGAGTTCGCGCCCCGCGGCCGATTCCAGCGTGTCGGTGGAATGATCGTCGCCGACCAGGCCGGCAGGCATCTCGATGGTGGGCGCGCCCAGCGGAATACGGAACTGTTCGACGAACAGCAGTTTGTCCTCCGGCGTGACCGCGATGACGATCACCGCCATGCCGTCGCCGGTGGTGCGTTCGACGTATTCCCAGCGACCGCGCCGCAGCAGGCGCAGCCACGGGCCGTCGTACAGCGTTTCCAGCGGTTCCTCGTCGTGGCCGGCGGGCTTTGCGTTCATGCGGTGCGGGTGCTCGATGCGATGCGTTGGATGCTATTACGCGGTCTGTGACGGCGCGAAGTCGAGTCCGGCCGACTGATACAGCCGGCGACGCGTCATCGGGCCGAAGCGCAGGCCATCGCACAGCGTGCCCAGGATCGCCGCGTCGGCCTTCCCGCGCGAGAAGTGCAGCGAGGTTTCGCCCAAAGGCGCATCCAGTGCGATCGTCGTCAGCTGCCGGCACAGCAGCGCCTGCTCGCGATGCGCGCGCAGCTTCGCCGCGGTGGACGCTGCACCGCGCAGGCGCAGGAACGGCACTTCCTCCACGCGTTCGAGCAGCGCGTCGAGCGTGCCGAAGTGCGCCAGCAGCGCGGCCGCGGTCTTGGAACCGATGCCCGGCACCCCCGGGATGTTGTCGACCGCGTCGCCCGTGAGGGCGAGGTAGTCGGCGATCTGGTGCGCATGCACGCCGTGGCGTTCCGGCACGCCCGCCGCGCCCCATCGCTGTCCTTTGGCGAAGTCCCACTGCTCGTCGTGATCGCCCAGCAGCTGCGACAGGTCCTTGTCGGCCGAGACGATGACCGAGCGGAACCCGTGCGCGCGCGAGGACGCCACGGCACTGCCGATGAGGTCGTCGGCCTCGTATTCGCCATGCGCCAGCACCGCCAGCCCCAGGGCCGTGCACAGCGTGCGGCAGTGGACGAACTGGCGGCGCAGTTCCTCCGGCGCCGACTCGCGGTTGGCCTTGTAGGCCGGGTAGAGCGCGTTGCGGAAGCACGAATCCAGCGCCTCGTCGAAGGCGATGGCGATGTGCTGCGGGCGGGCGCGGTCGAGCAGTTCGAGCAGGAAGCGCGCGAAACCGTGCACGGCATTGGTCGGCCAGCCTTCGGTGTCGTGGAACTCGTTGGGCATCGAGTGCCAGGCGCGGAACACGTACATGCTCGCGTCGACGAGATACACGGTGCCGCCGGCGTGCGCGGGAACGGGCGTGCTCATGCCGGGTTCCACTCGCTCAGCAGCTCGCGCGGGTCGGGGCGCTCGCGCTCGGGCGCCTCCAGCTTCGGCGTGCCGATATGGATGTAGCCGACCACGCGTTCGTGTTCCTCCAGGCCGAGCCAGCGGTCCACGTGTTCGTCGTAGGCCAGCCAGCCGGTCAGCCAGATGCCGGCGAATCCCAGTGCCTGCGCGGCCTGGAGCAGGGCGAAGCAGACGCAGGAGGCGGTGGAGAAGCGCTCGGATTCAGGAATCTTTTCGTCCGGCCCGAACCGGCCGATGACCGCAACGACCAGCGGAGCGTGCGAAAATCGCATCCGGTCCTTCTCGAACACCGCCTCGCTGGCGTCCGGGTCGCGCTCGCGGCTGCGGGCGGCCAGGCGCTCGCCGAACGCGTGCCGGGCCTCGCCCCGGAAGCTCAGGAACCGGAACGGCACCCGCTTGCCATGGTCTGGCACGCGGACGGCCGACTGGAGCATGCGCAGGAGCGTGTCGGGGTCGGGGGCGGGTTCGCCGAGCTGCTTCGGCGGCACCGATCGGCGGGCATCCAGCCCGGCCAGGGCCAGGTCGATTTGCCGGGGGTCAGAAGTGTTTAGCGACATCAGTCACAATTATCTAATGTGGGCCTGCAAGACGGTGTCGTATCTTGCCACTATGCGCCGGGGAACTGCCGGCAAGCGGCAGGTCTGGTCCACGTTCCGGTCGAAGTAACAGGGGAACATCGCAGTGTCCGGCTACCCGCACGGCGTCGCTCAAGCCTCGCGTACCGATCCCTTGCGCGTGCTCGAGGAAATCAAGCGTTTGTCCCTGGAGGTCCTCGGCGGCCTGCCGGGCACGCTGTATGGGCCGGTGGAAGACGCCCTGAAGGTCGCCATGCTCAAGGGCGACGGCAAGACCAACCATTACGAGGAACAGGCGGCGTTGTGGGTGCTGCGCCAGCACCAGGCCACGCACGTCATGAAGTTCCGACAGCAGATCGCGCAGGCGTTCGACGATTTCCGCGCCCTGCGCATCCGCAGCGGCGGCGACGTCCCGCTGCGCCTGCTGGACGAGCAACAACTGGAATACGAACTGGCCAGCGGCCGCCTCAACGAATCGCTGGTGGCGCGTTTCGCCCGCCCGCTGGATGTGTTGCAGAGCCGCCTGCAGGCCTTGTCCGAATCGCTGCGCGTGCCCGCGGGGGCCAACCCGGTCGGCCCGGAGCGGCTGGTCACGGCGTTCTCCGAGACGCTGCTGGACGCGCAGGTACCCGACACGCTGCGTGGCCGCCTGTTCCGCCATTACGAAACCGAGCTGATCCGCCTGCTCGGCGACCTCTACGCGCGCGTGAATGCGCTGCTGGGCAGCTCCGGCTACGGCGCGCCGGTCGCGCCGCGCCCGCAGGAAGACGTCCGCCGCGGCGGCGACGGTATCGGGCCGGCAGCCGGCTACGGTGGTTACGCCTCGCCGGCGGGCTTCGGTCCGGGACCGGGCATGGTCGGCGAGCCGACCGGGCGCCCGTCCGGTCCGCCGATGTCGCAGCAGGACATCGCGACGATGGCGCAGGAACTGGCGCAGTTGCGCAGCCAGCTGCACGCGTGGCGCGACTCGATCTCGCGCGGCGACGTGGCCGCGGGCGGCGCCGGCGCGCACGCGCCCGACCGCCCGGTCATGCAACGCCGCGAGATGCGCGTCGACGAGATCCTCAGCGTTGCATCGCTCCTGCAGGCCGAGCCGCCGGATGCGTTCGCGCGCGCGCTGGCCGTCACCGGTCGCCTTGGCGAAACCATCCGCGACCATCTGCAGGACGGTGCGCGCCGCCTCGGGCTCAACCCCGACCAGGCGTGCTTCAGTCCGGAAGAAGAGGATGCGATCGACCTGGTCGCGATGCTGTTCGATTCGCTGTTCCGCCATAACGCCCTGCAGGATCGCGCGCGCCGTCTCTACGCGCGCCTGGTGCTGCCCTACGTGAAGGTCGCCCTGACCGACAACGCCGTGTTCGTGAAGCGCGAACACCCGGCGCGCCGGCTGCTGGATGCCATCACCGAGGCGTGCGAAGGCAACGACGGCGAGACGCCGCAGGATCGGGAACTGCTCGATCGCGCCACCGAGATCTCGCAGCGCATCGTCGCCGACTACAACGAAGACCTCGCGGTATTCGAGATGGCCCATGCCGAACTCGACGCCGTGCTGGCGCAGCAGCGCCGCCGCTTCGAACTGCAGGAACAGCGTGCCGCGAAGGCCACCTATGGCCGCGAACGCCTGGGCGCGGCTCGCGCGCAGGCAGAGTCGGCGCTGGAAGAGCGCCTGGGCGATACGACGTTGACGCAGGCCGTGTCGGATTTCCTCGCCATGCCCTGGCGTCACCACGTCGTGCAGACGCTGCTGCGCGAGAACACCGACCAGCGCCGCCACGCCGAGGCCATCGCGCTTGGCGACGCGCTGGTGATGGCCGATCGACTGGCCGAGGAAGGCCGTGGTCGCGAACTGGCCGACCAGCTGCTGGCGTTGCAGCCGGCGATCATCGACTGCCTGGCCAGTTCCGGTTTGGACGACAGCGCCGCACAGCACGGCATGGCCGGCCTCGTGCGAGCGCTGGCGACGCCCGACACGCCCCGTCGTCACGTCCCGGCATCGCCCGATTCCATGCCCGAGGACGACGCCGGCGAAGCCGAGCGCCGCATGTGGCTGGTCGGCGATGCGGACGGCGTTCGCCATGATCCGTTGCTGGCCGAACGCATGAGCACGCTGGAAGTGGGCGATTGGCTGCGCCTGACCAATGTCGAAGGCGAAAGCACGGCGGTGAAGATCGCCTGGCTGAGCCCGCTGACCTCGCGTTACCTGCTGGTGAACCGCCGCGGCCTGCGCGTGCTGGTCGCTTCGGCCGAGGAACTGGCCGCGCTGGCCGGTGCCGGCCGTCTGACCATCGGCGCGGAGCGCACGGCATTCGACGAGGCGATGCGACAGGTGAAACGACACCTGGACCGGGCTTCGGCGACGCGCTGAGCCGGTATTGCGTGAGGTGAACCGCGTTCACCTGCGCTCTTGTAGCCCGGGTAAGCGAAGCGCACCCGGGAGATGACGCGCCACGCACCCGGGTGCGCTTCGCTTACCCGGGCTACAAATGCCCGCCACTTTTACGTCGCAGCCGCCACCGGCGCTGCTACGCGTTCGGGCCACACCGTTTTCGCAAGCAGCTCGTCGTCCCAGTCGAGCGCCAGCGATCCTTCGCCAGACGCCTGTTCGGTCACGAACAGGCTGACGAAGTTGAGCACGTTGCGCGCGTACATCTCGCTGGCATGTACCGCGCCCATGCTGGCGAGGTTGAGCGGACCGGCGACCGCGACGCCGCCGCTGTCCACGGTCTCGCCGGGACGGGTGAGTTCGCAGTTGCCGCCGGTTTCCGCGGCGAGATCGACGATCACGCTTCCGGGGCGCATACCGGCGACCATCGCGGCCGTGATGATCTTCGGCGCCGGACGGCCCGGCACCGCCGCGGTGCAGACGATCACGTCGATGTTCTTGAGGTGTTCGGCCAGGCGACGCTGCTGTTCGGCGCGCTCCTCGTCGGTCAGCGCACGCGCGTAACCGCCTTCGCCCGCCGCGCTGACACCCAGATCCAGGAAGCGGCCACCAAGCGATTCGATCTGCTCGCGCGTCTCCGGGCGCACGTCGAAACCTTCGACCTGCGCGCCCAGGCGCTTGGCGGTGGCGATCGCCTGCAAGCCGGCGACGCCCGCGCCGACGATCAGCACCTTCGACGGGCGAATCGTGCCGGCGGCGGTGGTCAGCATCGGGAAGAAACGCGGCGCGAGCTGCGCGGCGATCAGCACCGCCTTGTAACCGGCCATGCCTGCTTGCGAGCTGAGCACGTCCATTGCCTGTGCGCGCGTGGTGCGCGGCAGGCGTTCGAGCGGAAAGGCGAGCAGGTGGCGCGCGTTGATCGCCTCACCCCGCGCGGCATCGGCCTGCGGCGCGAGCAGGCCGACGATCGCCGCGCCCTCGCGCAGGCCCATCAGCGTCGGCGGGGAAGGCGGCTGCACGCACAGGACCAGGTCCGCATCGCGCAGTGCGGCCGTCGCGTCGTCGACGAGTTCGGCGCCGGCTTCGGCATAGGCGTCATCGGTGAAGGACGCCAGTCGGCCAGCGCCGCGTTCGATGCGCACGCGTGCGCCGCGCGCGACGAGTTTCCTGCAGGTTTCGGGCGTCAATGCGACGCGGCGCTCGCCGCTTGCGGTTTCGCTTGCCACGCCAATGGTGATGCCCGCCATCGCTGCTCCCCGTCCCGGTTTTTTCCGCATCGTAGCGGAAGGTTTCGCGGTGCGGGGGGCAGCCGGGGTTTCGACGGGCGCGTCGTCTCGCGACTGGCCTTCCTGGAACTCAATCGCGGTCGCGCGGCGGCGGGCCGGGTGGCATGTCGGCCGGCGCCGGATTGGCCTGCACCCAAGCCTTGCGTTCCTCCGGGGACATCGCGCGCCACTTCGCCTTCAGGTCACGGCGCTGCGCTTCGTCGAGCGTGCGCATCTTCGCGAACAGGGCGCGGGTCTGCTCGCGCTGTTCGGGACTCATGCTTTCCCAGCGCTGCATGCCGTGGCGCGCTCTCTGGCGTTGTTCGGGCGTCATCTGCTGCCAGCGCTGGGCGCGTTCGAGCATGCGCGCGCGCTCATCGGGCTGCGTATTCCAGCGGTCGCGGATCGGTGCCATCAGCATTTCGCGCTGCGCCGGCGTGAGTTGCTCCCATGCCGGCAGCGGCTTGGCGGCGGCAGTGGCGGCGGGCGTGGCGGGCGGATCGGCCGCCAGCACCGGCGCGCTGGCGATCATCAGTGCGAAGGCGAGTGAGGTCAGGACGTTGCGCATGTCACGGCTCCAGGGACGGCACCGCGTCGTCGTTCGACGCGAGCCACAGGTAGAGATCGGGGTTTTCGTCGAGTGCGGCGATGGCCGTGTCGGCGTCGAAGGCACCGGGGTTGCGCGGTGTGCCCACGCTCGCGACCGCAAGCGGTGCGGAGGTCGCCGGCACCGGTGCCTGCGCGGGGCGCAGTTGCAGGCCGATCGCCACGGCGAACACCGCCGCCAGTCCGCTGCCCAGCACCCAGGTGAAGCCGCGTCGCGGTTCGCGTTCTGCGCTGGGGCGCGCGGCCGTCTGACGGGCAACGCGCAGGCGTGCGCGGGTGGCCGAGGAAACCTGCGACACCGCGTGCGCGTGCAGCTCGCGCATGGCGTTGTCGAAGCGGTCGTCGTGGTCGTTCATGGTGTCGTGCTCACGGGATGTCATCGCCAATCCTCCAGGTGCCGCTGCAGCGCTTCGCGTGCGCGCGACAGATGGGTCTTCACCGCGCCTTCGCTGCAGCCCATCGCCCGCGCGGTCGTGGCGACGTCGAGTTCTTCCAGCACGCGCAGCGTGAACGCTTCGCGCTGCCTTGCCGGCAAGGTGCCCAGCGCATCGGCGAGCTTGCCGTAGGCCTCCCGGCCTTCATGCGCACGCGAGGGGTCGGGCGCGTCGTCGGCCCAGTCCAGCGCGGTGTCCTCGCGTTCCGGCGCTGGCATCAGCCAGCGCAGGCGGAACGTGCGGCGCCGCTGCACGTCGACGATGCGGCTGCGCAGGATGCTCCAGAACAACGGCGTCCATTCCGCCGCCGGCCGCTCGCGGTAGGCGAGCATCTTCATCATCGCGTCCTGCACCGCGTCGAGCGCGTCGTCGCGGTTGCGCAGGCCCAGTTCGGCGAATCGGAACGCACGCGTGCCGATGCCCGCCAGGAACTCCTCCAGCGATGCCGGCAGTCGGGCCGGCGCCGCCTCATGCTCCGTGGTGGGGCGGTCGGCGGCGGCACGGGCGTGCGCATCGGCCGCCGAAACGGACGGCGCGTCGTCTTCGATCTCGCGATTCACGCGTCGGAGCATACGGGGTCCTGGTCAATGGGCGCGCCAAGGGTCGGGCGGCCGGGTGCTGCATGCGTCATCGGTGCCTTCCTCGCCCTGCGCCCGGGTGGGCCTTGCGGGAAGGGGAACGCGCGGCACACGGGGCGGTTGACACGACTGGCGCCGCATTCATCCGCGGTTATGATGCGGAAGACAACTCGATGGGGATGGCTGATGGGCGACGGGTTCGTGGCTTTGTACATCTTCATGCTGGCCGCGATCGCCGGCCAC
>Ga0209676_1000874_pt1 | contig 38585 bp, 41 predicted proteins | sample AraplaCvi_mLB_r2_FD_184282 | JGI IMG/M metagenome (GOLD analysis project Ga0209676, IMG submission 184282) | Arabidopsis root microbial communities from North Carolina, USA - plate scrape MF_Cvi_mLB_r2 (SPAdes) (version 2) | ecosystem: Host-associated > Plants > Roots > Endosphere | place: USA... | reverse complement strand
ACAAACAGCTGCAACATTGGCAGGGGCCCCACCAGCATTTTTAGTAAATTGCTCAACTGCAGAAAGGGAGGCATTTAGTTCAGTAGGTGTAAAATCAATTAATAATTCACCAATTGCATAAAGTTTATTCATGAAAAACCTCCTTTATTTCAATTTCGCCTTAGATAATTGGTGCTGTCGCACAGAAAAATTGCCATAAGGCGTGGCTTTCCGTCGCTATGCGCATTGTATCCATCGTTAAGCCAGTACGCTCCGTCACCTTGCCCGCACAATTCCTTATTTCAGCAGTTGTTTAGATACCTGAACCACACCGCCTTCACCTTTAAAGGTGGGGGGGTTCTGTAGCAGACGCTTCACTTCTACTACGAGGCACTCGCTTTTTCTTTGGTACGTAAATAGTGTAGAAAATACCGCCAAAAATTAATACAATACCAGCAGTTTGCATAAAGCTCGGCATAAAATCAAGCAACAGCATATCAAGCAATATTGCCACAACAGGGTCAACAAATACTAATACGGAAACTAGTATGGTAGAGAGGCTACGAATACTATCAAAAAATAAATAGTAAACAAATCCTGTATGAATAAAACCTGTTCCTAAAATATATAGCCAGTTTGTAGTCGTTAAGCCTTCAAATAATGAAAAATTAACAAATGGCAATAGTATGATAATTCCGACCGCTGTTTGGATATATGTTAATGCGTAGGAGCTAAGCTTTATGATCGTTTTACTTGTTAACATCGTAAATGCGTAAAATAATGCAGACAGTAATGCCCATATAAAGCCTGATTTCATAAATTCAGAGAGGGAAATAAAATTATTTAAACCAATAATAAACATACTGCCGATAAAACAAGTTAGTGTCGCTAGTAACGCTTGGATAGTCATTTTTTCTTTTAAAAACAATGCGCCAAAAATTAATACGAATATTGGTGCTAAATTATAAATAGAAATGGCAATGGAAATCGACATTTCTTCAAAGGCTTTAAATAAAAATACCCAGTTTAAGACAATAAAGACACCGCATAGAAGTGTACGTAATATTTCTTTTTTATCCCATTTTTCCGTCTTATGACCACCAGTTATAAGCCACATTCCGCCAAGGAAGAGGGTAGCGCAAATACATCTAATAAATACTAGCTCGATTGCAGGTACGCCCGTATGAACGGTGAAAAATCCAATAGAGCCAAAAAGGGCCATTGAAACAGTTAGTTTGATAATCGCTGAAATGTTCATATTAAACCTTCTCTCTATTAAAATTTTTGACGCTTGTGAAAATATTAATGTTTATTTCGCCCCATTATCAAAGTTCTTCACTCATGTAGAGGTTAAAACTACGCGGTTAGGAGTAGAATCCGCCACGTCCCTCTACAAATCTTTCAATCTTAAAGCTTCATAAAATAAGCGAAGAAAGCCGACAGTGTGTGTACGTCAACTGTCGGCTTTTCTTTGTTCTACAATTATTCTCGGATTTGGCCGTTACCGTGAATGAAATACTTTGTAGATGTTAACGCAGGTAAACCCATTGGTCCACGAGCATGTAATTTTTGCGTACTAATGCCGATTTCTGCACCGTAGCCAAATTCAAAGCCGTCTGTGAAGCGAGTGGAGGCATTGTGATAAACAGCGGCAGCATCCACGCTATGTAAGAAAGTATCTGCTGCTAACTGATCCTCTGTCATGATGGCTTCAGAGTGGTTTGTGCCGTATTTATTAATGTGCGCAATTGCTTCATAAACGTTTTCCACAATTTTAACGCTAATCTTTAAATCTAAATATTCAGTTGCATAGTCTTCTACAGTTGCTAGTTGCGCGAAATCAAGAGCTTGACAAATAGTATCATCGCCGATAATTGTCACACCAGCTTGATGTATAGCACTTAGTAGTTGTTTGCCGTGCTCATGAAACCATTCAGGATGAATAAGTAAGCTTTCTGCGGCATTACAAACAGAAGGACGCTGTGTTTTTGCATTGATGCAAATCTTTTCTGTTTTTAAGTAATCTGCCGTTTGGTCTACATAAATATGACAGTTGCCAGCACCTGTTTCTAGTACTGGTACAGTGGCTTCATTTACTACTAAGTCAATAAGTGCCTTTCCACCACGAGGAATTAAAACATCTAAGTATTCTTTTAAATGGAATAATTCTTTGACAGTTTCACGATTTGTATCCTCAATTAATTGCACAGCGTCCGCAGGGATAGCCGTTTCGCTAAGTGCACGATGAATACTTGCTACTAGCGCTACATTTGAAAATTTAGCAGAGGAGCTACCACGTAAAATGACTGCATTGCCTGTTTTTAATGATAATGTTGCAGCATCTACTGTTACATTAGGGCGTGCCTCGTAAATCATCCCGATAACGCCAATCGGTACTAGGCGCTTTTCAATTAGTAATCCATTATCTTTTTCTATTCGTTCTAAGAGACTCCCAACTGGATCATTTAATTCAACTAGTAAGTGAATAGCACTTGACATTGCCTCTACTCGTTCTTTGTTTAGCATGATGCGATCGAGGGTAGAAGCTGGCATTCCTTGTTTCTCGCCATTTGCTAAATCCTTTGCATTTTCAGCAATGATCGTATCTTGATCGATTAATAATTGCTCAGCGATTTTTGTAAGAGCTTCATTTTTCTCGCGAGTTGTTTTAATATTTAAAATATAGCTTGCAGCCTTAGCCAGCTTTCCTTTTTGTTGAACTTCACTCGTCATGTGAATTCCTCCTTAAATTGTTTAAATTTTTAGCCATTTATCTCGATGTATGACCTCAATGGGATAGTTCGCTAACTCATCTGTACGTTTTCCCATCGCATGTGCTAACTCTAGGGAAGAATATAAGACCTCACCACGGCCAAGCAGTCCCTTGTCACTATAGACTTCGACAACGTCGCCATTTGCGAAGTCGCCTTCGACACGATATACACCAGCAGGCAACAAGCTTTTCCCATTTGCCAATAAAGCATGTTCTGCACCGTTATCTATAAAAATTTTACCAGATACTTCCGTTAGTGCAATCCACTGTTTATTATTCGTTAAAACAGCAAGCGCGTCATGTTCAACATACGTACCATCACCACGTCCTTCTACTATATCGACAAGCTTATTAGCACCGTGACCAGTTCCAATAAACACCTTAACACCTGCATTTAAAGCTGCTCGAGCTGCCAGTAATTTGGATTCCATACCACCTGTACCGACCTTAGAGCCTGAGCCATCTGCAAAGCCAAGCATCTCATCAGATACCTCTGTTAAACGATGAATACGTTGTGCATCAGGATTTTTAGATGGATTGGCATTATACAAGCCATTGATATCTGTTAAGATAATGAGCTGATCGGCATGTATAAGACCACTTACAAGTGCTGATAACATATCGTTATCTCCAAAGGTTAATTCGCTGACAGATACCGAATCATTTTCGTTAATGATAGGTAAAATGGAGCGTTCTAATAATTCCTCAAATGTGGCACAGGCATTTTTATAACGCTCTTTTTTTGAAAAATCAGTACGTGTAAGTAAAATTTGAGCAGGCACAATATCATAAATGCTAAATAAAGCATTGTAGGTTTGAATTAGTAAACTTTGCCCTACTGCCGCGGCAGCCTGTTTACCTTTTAATGTGACGGGACGAGAAGGGTAGCCTAGCTGTTTAAAGCCCGCTGCTACGGCACCTGATGAAACAAGCAATACTTCATGACCGTATTTTTTTAATTCAGCGATCGCTTGGACATGGTCCATTAAACGTATTTTATCAATTTCACCTTTTGCATTTGTTAAGGAGCTACTCCCAATTTTGACGACAATTCTTTTTCTTTCCATAGCAATACCTCCAATTCGCCATTACACTTGTATTATGATTTAAACTTTAGCAGCTGCTTAGATTTCGCTAAATTTAAAAATAAAAAACCTTTTCATCCTAAAAAATTAGGACGAAAAGGTTTACTTTCCGTGGTACCACCTAGATTGAACATCATTGACATTCCACTTTGCTCATAACGCTTGAGACTGCGCCTAGTTTGCTAGGACGATTTACGAAGTAGGTTCTTTAGTCTTTCTTGTACAATGCCTTACAGCCGGTGGGCATCGCTCTCTGATCAAGCAGTTTCTAGGTACTAATCTTCGCTCGCTTATATTGTATAATTCAATATCTTTTTTTGAATGAATCTTCATCAATTCTTTTGGTTGGAGTCCGATTTCTATAAAGAATGCACTACTTTAGCATGTCTGTCAAGCTGATTAGGAATGTTAATAGAAAGTTTTGAATAAAAAAGTAGGTATTACTGAACAATCGAGAGTAACGTGTAGGAGCAACATAACCTTGTTTACTTGAACCACCAGATTGCGATTAGTAGTGGGAGCATCGCTAAAACAATCACGAAAGAACTCCATACTATTTGTTTTCCAGAAGACATATTTTTTGGTTTAATACTCATTTGTTCATATAGTTCGTTGATGGAACGTTGTTCTTTCGCATAAAGCATAGTTTGAAATTCATCGTAATCTTGAATATAACTTGAGGGAGGGCGAGGGCTAAAGCGTAAACTTCGAATGTCGTCTGTAATCTCTTTTTCACCCATCCAATAAGTAATAACTGGCGCTAACCCTGAAGTTTGCGTAGCCTGTACCCTGATATCATGTGTTTTCATTTTATAATAGACATTTCCTTGCTCATCTTCATATTGCTTTACAATATCGCTTACTGCCATCAACTAACACCTCTTTCTCCCGAATAATCCGACTTTTAAGTTATGGTAATATTTATTATAATGGATTAAGGTAGAAAAGTATTGTTGAAACGAGCAGAATTAGTTGGAAGATTTTTGTAAAAAATTAGGAAAAATATATTGATATATAGTATAATGTTAAGAATACGTTCTATGGTTATTTTTTTTGAAAAGTAATTGTTTTACTAAAAGTAGATTTAATCGCCGAATAGAAATTAATCTCACTTATGATGAATTTTTTGTAAAAGTAATAGGAGGAAGGGATAGTATTGGCGTTTTCAACCTTAATGGCGTTTTTAGGAGCGGCAATTATTTTAACTATAATGCCAGGTCCAGATAATTTATTTGTTCTTGCACAAAGTATTGCACAGGATAAAAAGGCTGGTATAGCAACATCACTTGGCTTATGTACAGGCTTGCTCGTTCATATAGGCGCGGCGGTTCTCGGTATCTCGGCTATTATTTATCAATCAACAGTAATTTTCTCTATTGTTAAATTTGCAGGAGCGGCATATTTATTGTATTTAGCATGGCAGTCTTTTCGTGCGAAAGGTGATCCATTCACAATGGAACAGCAAAATGTACAAGCATATGTGACGTTATATCGAAAAGGTATTTTAATGAATATTTTAAATCCAAAAGTTTCTTTATTTTTCTTAGCACTATTGCCACAGTTTGTAAATCCTTCTAATGGCCATGTAGGTTTACAGATGCTAGTTTTAGGTATTGTATTTTTAGGACAAGCGCTTATTCTGTTTTCATTATTTAGTATTTTTGCCGGTAAAGTAAGAAAAGTAATTATTGGGAAGCCTGCAATTGCTAAACGATTAAATATGATTCAAGGTGTACTTTTCACTTTTATTGGAATACAAATAGCACTAAGTAAACAGTAAATTGGGGGATTTTCATGGCAATTTTACATATAACGTTTAGCTTATCTACGCAAGGATCAATTAAACATGCAATACGACAACATCATTTACAACGAGAGGAGTCAGTGCTTAGTGTCAATGAGATTTTCTCAATTGGTCCGCTAAGCAGCTCAGAAGAACGAAAAAGCTGGTTACGAGCGAATATTTTTAGGGACAGTGAAGAACGTGAATTGAACGAGGATCTTCATAAAGAATGGAAGAAAAAAATTGCCGGTTTACCGTGCGATGTTGATGTCTGGGTATGGTACAGTCAAAGTACTCATGAAGAGATTGGGTTACGTTATGTCATGAGCGAGTTGATCAATAAATGTAGTATGGTATATGGGATTGATGCCACAGATGGCCTGAAACGTGTACAACCAAACATGATGATTCGTCAAACAGGTGAGCTTTCACCAGACTTGCTTATGAAGCTACGTTCTGAGACAAAGCGTTTTTCTATTGATGAGTGTCAGCAACTTGCTAATGAATGGGAAGAACTAAAACAAAACCCTAGTACATTGCGAGTTTGGCAAGATGGAATTGTCCATGTAGCGGAAGATGCATTGGATCCTATCATTAGAGAATGTGCAGAAAGAGCTCATGCTGAACTAAATGAGGAATGGCTTAAACCGATGCGTATCATCGGTGAAGCAATTGGTTCAATTAATGAGTATTTAGGTGAAGAGTTTGTGGAAAAACGACTAATGACACTTGCAAAGCAGGGACTTTTTGAGGTTGATGGAGATAGAACAGATATGTATTCGTATCAAGTAAAATATGTAGGGGAAAAATAATAAGACCGCTTCCAGTAACCACCTTTCATTTGGAGAAGGTGGTTTTTTTGTAGTTTAAGAAAATTACCTTAACGTGAAAAGTCATTGAAAGGACTAACTTTTCCAAAATCGAATATAAAGAAAAGCGAGTAACAATTGTTACTCGCTTTATTGCTTTAGCCCATTTTATATGAATGAAAGATTACTTCTTATCGTAAAAATCGAATACAAATTGCTGAAATTGCCGTGCTGATGGTGGAAGGTATCGATTTTCAATCCAAGCCATACCTATAGTCCGTTCACAAACCATATCCTCAACACGAATTTTCGCCAATTTATTTGGATTCAAGTCTTCATCAACTGGTAGCAACGACACGCCAAGCCCAGCACTTACAAAACCAGCAACTGTAGATACTTCATCACCTTCAAACGTAATTTTCGGTTTGATACCTGCAGCATTTAATAATTTATCAGCTGTGCGGCGTAATGCGTAACCCTTTTTCAACAGAACAAAATTTTCATGTTCAAGTTCCTTCATATTGATGCTTTTACGGCTGGCGAGGGGATGGTCAATCGGCACCATAATAAAAAGCTCGTCTCGCCACAGCTCTTTCCAACAAACAGGCGGCTCCGTGTCAATCGCTGCGAGTAAGCAAAGATCTAACTCTCCCGCAAGTAATTGCTTCAACTGGGAGTGTGAGTAATTTTGTGTAAAGTGAAAGCGTATATGCGGATGCTTCTGACGGAAGGAACGGATCAAGTCAGGTACAATGCTAGTCCCTAGAGTATGTAAAAAACCGAGTGATACATCTCCTAGCTCTGGGTTATTTAGCTCCTGTAATTCAATCACTGCTTTTTCGTATTCCTTTCGCATGCGTTGAACACGATATAAAAAAAGTTCGCCATATCGGTTAAGCATAATCGAGCGCCCTTGACGGTCGAACAAGGGTACTCCTAATTCCTCTTCAAGCTTTGAAATAGAGCGACTTAATGCTGGCTGAGAAATCGCTAATGCTTCAGCTGCACGAGTCATATGCTCAAGTTTAGCTACCGTTACGAAATACTCCAATTGTTGCCACTCCATTTTTTCACCTCAATTCTCGTTATTTTTGAGTTAACTGCATTATAACGGTAAAAGAGTAGGAAGTATAGGCGCCAAAAAAATTTAAAAAAGATGGAGCGCTTAAAAAGAGAAATGAAAAATGAAAGTAGCTGAAAGTGTGATAGTACAGCCGTTAACCTCACATCGTTAATGCATGAAACACATTAATATGATAAAAACTATAAATTGTACATTATGAATAAAGGGTGTTAAGATAGACACATAAATTACACAATTACAAATTTCCGTGAAGGGGATATTATAAAATGAATTTATCTAAGCCACAACCTCTAACAATTGAGGGAGGCAAAAAAGCCGTACTATTACTGCATGGATTCACAGGTAGCACAAAAGATGTGAAAAAGCTAGGAGAATTTTTATCAAAACGTGGTTATACGGTTCATGCACCGATTTATAGTGGGCATGGTGTAGAACCAGAAGCATTACTTGAAACAAAACCGGAAGACTGGTGGAATGATGTTGTGGAAGGTTATAACTTCCTAAAAAGTAAAGGCTATGAAGAAATCGCGGTAGTAGGAATTTCACTTGGCGGTGTATTTTCGTTAAAAGTAGCAGAGACATTTCCTGTGAAAGCATGTGTTGCCATGTGTGCACCAATCACACGCGATAACTCAAAAGGCTTATTTACACGTTTATATCATTACGCTCGTTTATATAAACATTTTGAAAATAAATCAAAAGATCAAATTATTTCAGAATTACATGAATTACGAATTACACCTAAGGATTCATTGGATGGTGTAACACGTTTAACGACAGAAACACGCGATGATTTATCTACAATCAAAGCACCTACATTAGTATTACAAGGTTCATTAGATGATGAACTTTATCAAGAAAGTGCACCATTTATTTTAAATACCGTGGAAACAGACGATAAAGAGATTATTTGGTATGAAAATTCTGGTCATATTATTACATTAGATAAAGAGCGCGAAAAAGTGTATGAGGACGTATATAAGTTTTTAGATCATATAGAGTGGTCTGTAGCAAACTAAGGGGCTGTCAGCAGACAGCTCTTTTAGTTTTGCCTGTTTAATGCTAGGAACTATACAATTAACGATTTTAAAAGAAAAAACAACTATTGTTTTTCAAATAAAAGCTATGTTAATATAGTGGAATTATAGTGAAAAATCTCTTCATTTAAATTGTTCGCAATAGTTAAATACATCTAAGGAGTTCATCAAAATGCAACAGAAAATACCTTTTTCAACATATGCAGTCATCGGTACGATGCTTTTCGGACTGTATTTTGGAGCAGGGAATCTTATCTTTCCAATTCAGCTTGGACAATTAGCTGGGACTAACTTTTGGCTTGGCCTAATTGGATTTTTAGTAACAGCTATCGGTTTACCTTTTCTAGGTATTTTAGCTATTGGTTTGTCAGGTAGTAACGGTTTGCGTGACTTAGCGAGCCGCGTTCATCCATTATTCGGTGTCATCTTTTCATTAGCCCTCTATTTAACGATTGGTCCTTTTTTTGCGATCCCTCGTACAGCGACAGTTCCTTTTGTAGTTGGCTTTGAACCATATATACAAGCTGAACATACAACACTTTTACTCGCTTTATTTAGCTTTGTATTTTTTTCCATCGTTTATTATTTCTCATTGAATCCAGCGAAAATTATGGATTATATCGGAAAATATTTAACACCAGCATTTCTAATTGTGTTATTTATTTTAATTATAATTAGTATTGTAAAACCGATGGGGCATTTCCAACAGCCTATGGGGGATTATATTGATACAGCATTTATGACAGGCTTTAAAGAAGGCTATAACACAATGGATGCGTTAGCTTCACTAGCTTTTGGTATTGTCGTCATTAATGCAATTAAAAGCGCAGGAATAACGGAAAGAAAAGAAATTGCTAAAGCAACGTGGAAATCTGGTATTTTTGCCATGGCTTTAATGATGTTAATATACGGTTTAATCACGTATATGGGAGCGTCAAGTGTGGGAGCTGTTGGTACATTTGATAACGGTGGTTTAATTTTTGCCGCAGTGGCAGATCACTATTTTGGATCATTCGGGGCTATTTTATTAGCAGTTATTATTGTCCTTGCTTGTTTAAAGACAAGTATTGGCTTAATCACATCTTGTAGTGAATTTTTCCATGAGGTTTTTCCGAAAATTAGCTATAAATGGTTTGTATTAATCTTGTGTGTAATGTCATTTACAATTGCCAACTTCGGATTAACGAATATTATTAAGTTTGCCATTCCAGTGTTGATGTTCCTATATCCGATAGCAATTGTCTTAATTTTACTAGCATTATGCTCATCACTATTTAAAAATAAGCAAACGGTATATGCGGTTGCTATGCTTTTCACAATTTTTATTAGTGTCATTGATGGCTATAAAGCATTAGTAGATAGCATTCCGTCGGCGAATCTAACTATTTTTGATGCAATTGAGAAAGCTTATTCGAACCTTTTACCATTTTACGACATAGGCTTAGGATGGATATTACCAGCGTTAGTTGGGGCATTTATTGGATGCTTATTCCCAGTAAGAAAGCATAAAAATGAAATTTAAATGAGAGAAAGCACGCACAATGAATTTTACATGTGCGTGCTTTCTCGTATGTTGAATCTTAGTAAGCTGTCCAGCCACCATCAACAGCAATTACTTGTCCGTTGACAAAACTTGCTTCATCTGAGCCCAGGAAAATAGCAAGCTGAGCAATTTCCTCAGGTTGTCCAGCTCGTGGGTTGATGGCCATACCTAGTGATTGGCGAGCTGCACCTGTTTGGCTCACGTTTGTCATGGTAGAAGCAATGTTTGTTATAACTGCACCTGGAGCGATCCCATTGCAGCGAATATTTTTATCTGCATACATAAATGCTGTGTTTTTTGTTAGCCCAACAACGGCATGCTTAGAAGCAGTGTAAGCAGCTCCAGCACGAGCGCCATATAGACCGCCAGCAGAAATATTATTGACAAATACACCATGTCCTTGAGCAAGGAAAATCTCTGTCGCCATACGCATTGAACGCATAACAGCAGTTGTATTTACCGAGAACACTTTGTCCCATCGCTCATCAGAAACTTCACCAATTGGCTCCATTCCATCCATAATACCAGCATTATTCACTAAAATATCTAATTTGCCATAAGCATTTTTTGTTTCATCAAATAAGCGTTGTAAATCTTCTGTTGATGCAACATTTGTTTGAATGGCGAATGCTGAGCCACCCGTTGCTTTGATACTTTCAACAACAGCTTGTGCACCTTCTATATTTAAATCAGAAACTACGACCTTTGCTCCCTCTTTTGCATAACCCTCTGCAATTGCTTTACCCATACCTGAAGCGGCACCTGTTACGATTGCTACTTTACCTTCTAATCTCATCACAAATCCTCCTATAAATTATGTTCTTTCACCAGCGTTTGTCCCAGTGATTTCTAGGATATAATATGTTAGAAATTGAAGATGTGTTCATTAAAATAATATAATAGATTTGTAAGCGGTTTCAATATGCAAAATACTATAAACTGTTCAGTAATCAACACATATAAAAAATCTGTTTAATAAGGGGGTAAAATATTTGAGCGCTAACGATTTACGAGTTGTCAAAACGAAGCAAGCATTACATAATGCTTTACTAACATTACTGAGTGAGAAGCCTTTAGAGAACATTACCATCGCAGAAATTTGTCGGATGGCAAAGGTGAATAGAGGTACCTTCTACTTGCACTATGAGCAAAAGGAAGGGCTATTTGAGGAATACTTTCAGGAAATTATGGAGGATTTGAATAATTCCTACGAGGAACCGTACCGTGCAGTAACAACAATGGATAAAAATCAAATAGATCCTAATACTATTCGTATTTTTCATCATATTGAACGCTTTAAAATGTTCTATCGTATAGTTTTTTCAAGAAATGTACCTTTGACCTACTATTACATGTTATTTGATGGGATTTTCACTTTGCTGAAAAGGGATATCACGATCCATAATGAAATACATGATGAAATATCTATTGAGTATTATAGTGCGTATCAAGCAAATGCAATCATCGGCCTAATCATTCAATGGTATCGCCAAGATTTTGAGGACAGCGTAGATACCTTAAATAAACAACTTGCTGCTATTTTGCGGATTGGTGAAAAGTGATGAAGTAAGAGCGGATAGAAGCGTGGTACAAAGCCGGTGAATTCGCTCATATGTTCTATAGTTGGATTTTATCACTATAAATCTTACTACTTGCTAAATGACACATACTTTGCGGAGTAGTTGATTGAAGTGAAGCGGCTCATCGGACGCCCTCAGGAAGCTTTACTCTGCGCGAAAGCGAAGCGGCAGCGACAAAGCGCGCAGTCGGAACGGAAATCAACCCCTCGCTCGTTCAACAACAAAAGCGATGTACTAACTCATCATTAATACATCGCCTTTTTGATAATGTTATTGAACAGTAGCAGGAGAAATGTGCTCACTTTCGCTTTTTACTTTTGATCTTCTTAAAGCAACGACCGTAACAGAAATGGCCAATGTTACAGTAATGATCATTCCTAACGAGCTACAATTACTCATTAAACTATCAGTGCTTCCACCAAAAATAATCGTGTAATAGCCATCTGCTCCGTAAGTAGCTGGAAGAAGTAACGCTAGTTTATTGTAAAAATCTGATAGCATCGCTTGTGGAACAAGAGCACCTGAAGTAACAAGTTGTATAGAAAGAGCACAAATGTTAAAAATCATACCCAAATTACCAAAAATAATAATAAAGGCTTGTGCCAGACAGAGGAAAGCCCAGAACATTAATGCTTGAAATAGATAAACTGTTAAAAAATTTGCCTGACTTGAAATATTAAATAGGTGCATTAAGCCAATAGTTAATAACGGAAGGGAGAAGGCTACACCAATATTAATGAGCTGTCTTGCTAGGAACAATTGCCATTTTGAAACTTTATCTTGTACAAGTTGTGCAGCCTGCTGATGTTGCATAATCATTACCATAGCACCAACGAAAGACGAAATAATAACCATCAATGGCACAAAATTCGCTGCAAACTCTTCAACATTATTCGTTTTAATAATAGTAGATCCTATCGTATGATCCTTTACACTCATAATTGTTGTAGCAACGGCTTCGTAAATTTGTTGTGCTGTTTTTGGTTCCATTGAAAGCTGTAAGAACTTTTGAGAAAATGCTTCAATGGTCTTGCCTTGCTGTATAGGATAAGTATTATGGTTAATTTCCTCTGCTACTTGTTTTGTTACTCCATCCATCATATTTTTTGCGATACTTGGATTTGCTTGATTGATAGAGTAAATAATTTCTGCTTCCTTACCTGCTTGTAATTGACTCGTAAAGTTGCTTGGAATATGAATAATCATATGGATATCACGTTGATTTAATTCTTGCTCAGCTTTGTTTAGAGATGTGTAATTTTCTATTGTAAAAGGTAGTTTTCCTTTTATTTCATTTATTACTTGTTTTCCCATCACAGTATCTTCGCTAATTAGTCCAATCTTTAAATTTTCTGTTCTGTCATTTACACCATCATAGGCAGTCATCCATACGGAAAAGAAAATTACCTGGAATGCAATTGTAATGACAATGCCAATATAAGTTTCTCGAATTTTTAATAAAGCTTTTAAACCTTTCATCATTGACCTCCTGAATATAAGTAAGTACTTACTTGCATTGAAAGGAAAAATTTTTTCTAGGGAGCCAATCCCCTAGAAAAAATTGAAACGCTTGTTTTTAATAATTCTTCAGTAGGCGCATTAGAAACAATTGTTCCTAAACGTGCCCGTGAAATAAAATGGCCAAAATTAGTAGCGATAAGAGATAACGCTGCTGCTTCAAAATCAATCTCTCTAATTTTCCCTCTTTCATGCATTTCCTGAAAATAATGAATTAACTCATTTTTAATATGAAGAGGGATATTAGCAATCTCTTCATTAATTTCAGGAAACTGCATAGCTTCCTTAAAGCCAATCATTACAAAGTCTTTAATAGACATTAAAAAGTTAAAATGCTTCACAGAGAAATTTAGTAAATCTGTACCTAAATCCCATGTTACATTTTTATTGATCTCTTGCTGCAAAAGAGGAAAATAGGAAAATTGTTCAATAATGGCTTTCAAAATACCGCGCTTGTTTCCGAAATGGCGAAAAATTGTTACTTCATTGACCCCAGCTAATTCAGCAATTGCTTTCGTTGTTGCAGCAGTATAGCCCTTCTCACTAACGAGTTGTAAAGCTGCATCTATGATTCGTTCTGCGGTACCTTTTGTTGACAATAGAATTCCTTCCTTTCGTGCAAGTAATTACTTACATGCTAGCATAGAGCAATTTCATATGCAATATAAATATTCAAGAATAGAGGAAATCAAGAAACGATTGGATGACTAAAAGATTGCATTGATAAGGCCAAAACTATTTAGACGTTCGGGTATCCGGGAAAATCACTCAAAGTGAATCAAATCAACCTAATAGTACTACACTAAGTGTGTAAATAACTTTTTATGGAAAAAATAGCGTTGACAACTATATCGTCAGCTGATATATTTTAAATGTATCAGCTGACGATATATTGTTAGGCGATACAAAAGGGGGATTCGTATGACGCAAGAGCATCCGCCTTTAACAGAGGGCGTTTATTATATTTTATTAGCGTTATTTGATGCAAGGCATGGATACGGCATCATGCAATTGGTAGAGGAAATGAGTAATGGTCGAGTCCGGCTTGGAGCGGGTACGATTTATGGGGCAATCAAAACGTTACTTGAACGAGGATGGATTGAGGCGCTAGATGGTGACGGACGAAAAAAAGAATACATCATTACAGAGAGTGGAAAAAAAGTTATTGAATACGAAATTTTGAGATTAAGGGAACTTTTTGACAATGGTGTCCGTATAACAAAGGATGATGGAACAAATGGATAAATATCGATTGGTTGTTAACCCTTATGATATTGAGAAATGGGTTAACGAAATGGCAAGCAAAGGTTGGCATTTGAAAAAGTTTACTTGGATACGTTTTACGTTCGAACGTGGGGAACCAGGTAGCTATATTTATCGGCATGATGAATTGGAGCGATTTGGTGCCTCATATGAAGACGAATACTTAGAATTTCTAAAGTCCACGGGAATTGAACAGGTAGATCGTTCTGGTCATTTCGTATTCTTCAGGAAGCCAGCAAATGATGGATCTTTTGAACTTTACTCTGATAAGAAAAATAAAATTAGTAAGCTGTCTCAAAAAATTTCAGTGCTACTATCACTCATCATGCTTAATTTGATAATAGGTTTAATTGGCTTGAGTGGAATCTTTTCAGAACAGGCGATAGACTGGATTAAATTATCAATGAATATCACTAATCTTCTTGTAGTCGTGTTATTTTCTATTCCATTATTAAAACTTATGCGTGTGCGCCATAAATTAAAGAAGGATTTGGATCTGTTTACAGATTAGTATAGGAGATTCCCAACAAGCTAGCTGCATGTTAATAATACCAAGTCTGAAAAAAAGCTTTAGATGAGATGAATATTCAAAATTATTTTCCGGGAAATCAGAAAAGTTGGATAATTCAAAAAGGTGCAGAGTTATAACGATTAGTATTAAGGCGCATATTTAACCAAGAGTTCACATCAATTTTATAAGACTTGGATGGGAGGTGGAACTTTATGAATAAAAGAGTGTATCGGATTTTTCTTGATTATGAAAAAGAAGAAGCATGGGTTAATAAAATGGCGGAACAAGGTTGGCATCTAAAGCGCACAATGATGGGATGCTTTATGTTTGAAAAAGGGAAACCTGGTCAGTACATATATCGCAATGAACTAATCAAAGGTAAAAGCCAGGAATACTTTGATTTTTTAGAGACGATGAATATTGAGTTAGTTTCAAAATTTGGAGTATGGGCTTATTACCGAAAAAAGAAATCAGAAGGCCCATTTGAATTATTTTCAGATTGTTCTTCGAAAATAAAATATTTAACATCAATAAGCCGTCTTTTTATAGCCGCAACATTGATAAATCTTTTATTTGGATTTATCAATTTTTATATGGGGCTTGGTGAATCAACAGAAAGATTCTTAAACATGGGAGCATCATTCTTAAGTTTTGTAGTCGTAATAATTGTGTGTATGCAAATTTTGAAGGTTGAAAGACGTAAAAAAGGGCTGCAACAAAAATTACATATATTTGAAGCGTAGGAGGGAAAAGAATGACATTACAATTAGAGCGTGTCACGAAGAAATACAAAGATTTCACAGCAGTCGATAATCTAAACTTTACGATTGAAAAAGGGGAGATTTTTGGGCTGATTGGACAAAACGGAGCCGGTAAAACAACGACGTTCCGAATGATTTTAGATTTACAGGAGACAACGGCTGGTACGATTACATGGGATGGCAAACCTGTTAATGCCATCAACCGAGATGTACTTGGCTATTTACCAGAGGAACGAGGTATTTTTCCGACGATGAAGGTAGAGGACCAGCTTTACTTTTTCGGCGAGCTACGAGGTATGAAGAAGTCGGAGCTAAAGAAAGAGATTGACTATTGGATTAATCGATTTGAGCTCGAAGAAAGACGAAAAGATAAGGCTGAAACTTTGTCGAAAGGGAATCAGCAAAAAGTACAACTGATTGCTAGTTTTATTCATAAACCGCAGTTCTTAATACTGGACGAACCATTTAGTGGACTGGATCCTGTGAATAAAGATTTACTGAAAGATGCAATTTTGCATTTAAAAGAACAGGGCACAACGATTTTGTTCTCTAGTCACCAGATGGATAATGTAGAGGAGCTATGCGATCATCTTTGTCTATTAAAACGTGGAGTCTCTCTATTTTCAGGTAGTTTACTAGATTTAAAGAAACAATACGGAAAAACGAGATTAGCAGTGCGTACAGAGTGGTCGACCACTCAATTGTTGACACTAGAAGGAGTCAAAGATGTCCGAGTGGAGAAAGAGCAAACTGTGCTTACTCTAGAGGATGAGAGTTATGCACAAAGTATTTTCGAGAAGCTTTCCAATGGTAAATATATAGAAAAATTCAGCTTAGATTATTTATCGTTAGATGAGATCTTTAAAGATAAGGTAGGTGGCAACGTTGTCGAAGTTTAATTTATTAATGAAACAGCTTTACACATCAAAAATAAAATCAAAATCCTTTGTTGTAATGACAGTCATTTATATACTTGGGATGTCCGTTGCAGTATTCTGGTCAGATATTAAAGAGCTTTTTACAGGTGATGATCAAGCGCAACAAATTGCAATCGTCAATGAAACAACAGCTGATTTAAGTGGTCTCTTTGTATCGAATGGCGATATGGAATTTATACAAAATGAATCGAATATATCGGAGCTAGAGAAAAAGGTCAAAGACGAAAAGCTAGATGCAATCGTTAAAATAACAGATCAAGATGGACAGCTACATGCTGAAATTGCCACTTTCACTCCGTTGAAATTAAATGATCAAGGTGCGATAAATTCGATATTGCAACTTGCTGGCCAAAATTATGCTGTACAACAGTTATCATTAACACCAGACCAAGCAGCTCAAATTATGGATGCCAAAACGATTATTACTGATAAAAACTTAAATACAGAGTCTACTGGTGGTAAAAGCGAAGAAGAAAAACAATCAGGACAATTTGTATCTTATGCAGTAGGTATTTTAATTTATTTCTTTATTTCTACATTCCTATCTATGATTACAACGGAAATTGCGACTGAAAAAGGTTCACGTGCAATGGAAATGCTACTAGTAAGTGTTAAACCAGCTACCCATTTTAAAGCAAAAATTGCTGGTGTATTGTTACTCGCATTAACACAGATGGGCATTATTATAGTTGTCTTCCTAATCTATGCGAAATTTGCGAAGAACGGTGTTATTTGGGATATGGCAGCTAGTATCGTTAGTGAATTATCGATTGGTTATGTCATATATGCCGTGCTATTCTTACTATTAACAATTATTCTTTATTTAATTGTTGGCGCACTATTCGGTTCTTTAGTGTCTAAAGTTGAAGAAGCAGGTCAAGTATTAATGCCAGCCATGATGATTACATTAATTGGTTTCTATGTTATGTTATCGGGAATGGGGAATCCGGATACTCTTATCATTAAGATATTCTCTTATATTCCATTTACGTCTGGAATGATTATGCCGATGCGTATTGGGGCTACTGATATAGGCGTAACGGTACCACTTTTATCGTTAGGTATTTTAATCGCAACAATTATTGTAGCTTACTTATTCAGCATATCATTCTATAAACGCAGTGTCCTAACTTATAGTTCAGGTGGCGTTATTCAAAAAATTAAAACCGTACTAAAAGTGACAACATGATGGTGAAAGCAGCTGCATTTAGTAGCTGCTTTTTTAGTGTGGGTATGCCAATACTAGAGAATAATGTAATTTTTTTCGTGCATTCAGTCGAATTTTCTAATGAAACAAGCTATAATTTATAGTCGAGAGTGAAGTTTTATTTTCTCAAGCAAGGATTGAAGCTTTACTAAAAAAATCACCTATTTAACGCCTTGCCACATAAGTAAATCAACTAGAGCATCTCGAGGGTTTTCCTACATTTAATGACTCTTATTTTGCAGATGCTTGACTAAAATGAAACTTTTTTAGCTTGGAATCGTATGTAAGTAAAAGAGATAAATCGCAGGGGGTAAAACTTTATGTCTGAATTTGACAACGACCTAATGAAATCAAAGGATCCATTCGCATCAGAAAATCCATTATTACAACCTAATCCATTATTACAGGCGGAGCAAGTACAAAAACCATTGCTTGTTTCTGAGCAAGAGCTATCACAAATTGCTCAAAATCAACTTGCGCTAAAGCAAGATCCAGAGGTTCATGCATTAGCACAAAAAATTGATGTGAAAGATCAAATTGCAATGCTAGAACTTGGAAAAGAAACAGCGAATGGTATTTCTACCTTTTCAGATAAAATGCTAGCAACGATGAAAACAAGTAAGCTTGAGGAATCAAGTGTATTATTAAATAATTTAAATAGAATTATGGATAAATTTGATCCTCAAGATTTTGCGGAGGAACAAAAAGGTGGCTTCCTTACGAAACTGTTTAGTAAAGGAAAGGAACAATTAGAAAAGTTTCTATCCAAATATGACAGCATGAATAAAGAAGTTGACGTTATTTTCCGTGAGGTTCAAAAATACGAAGGTGAAATGAAGCGAAATACTATTGATCTTGAGAATTTATATGATCAAAACTTAAACTATTTCCAAACACTAAGTAAATTTATAGCAGCAATTGAAGTGAAAACAGATGAAGTACGTTCAACATTACCAGCACTAGAGCAAAAAGCACAAACTGGCGATCAATTAGCAGCAATGGAATATGAAACGATGGTACGTGCCGTTGATTTACTAGAACAACGTCGTTATGATTTAGAAATGGCACAACAAGTATCATTCCAGTCTGCTCCACAAATTCGATTAATGCAGCAAGGTAATAACCATTTAATTGCTAAAATTAACTCTGCATTTGTAACGACAATTCCTATATTCAAGCAAGGACTTATTCATGCGGTGACGTTAAAGCGCCAAAAACTAATTTCTGATTCAATGAGTGAATTAGACCGTCGTACAAATGAAATGCTTGTCAAAAATGCAGAAAATATTAGTAAAAATAGCGTTAATATCGCACGTGCGGCTGGTAGCCCAAGCATTAAAATCGAAACAATTGAAACAACATGGCAAACAATTATGTCAGGTATTCAAGAAACGAAGCAAATTCAAGCAGAAACAGCAAGAAATCGTGAGGAAGGCCGTAAACGTATTGAACGTTTACAACTTGAATATGAAAAACTGAAAAAAATGTAAATGTAAAGCTTCTTGCAATCTTATCTTGCAAGAAGTTTTTTTATTTTTTGACAAAATTGAAATTCCTCATTATGATAAAGTAAATGAGAATCATTATCAAAGAAAAGGAAGCGGAAAGATGCTAAACACTGAAATTCGATTATATAAAACAATCAATCATGGAGAAAGAAAAGATGATGAGCAAAATGAATCCAACTTTATTATCTTGTGAGTCTTTAAATGATGGAGCACTTGCGATTAATACGACAGAAAAACTAATGCTCGTATTAAAAAGTCGCTACCATGAATTAACGCATATAGAAGAACTGTTCAATGCCTTACATATAGATTTAGATGAAAAGCACACAATCTTAGAGCAAGAGAGGAAAATTTTAAAGAAACAAAATTTAGAGCTTGTGGAAGACGTGCAAAAAATAAAGAAGCAAAACGCCGTCTTACAAAAAAAGTTAACAGAATATAATTGCGTTGTAGAAGAGCTCAAGGAGATTCGCCGACAAAATACAGAGCTACTAATTGAATTAAGTAAATATACTGCTCTGTCAAAGGAATCCTTGTCAGGTCCTTTAAAATGTATGATTCGCGATATGCGAGAGCAAGGTGTCGGTATTAAAGAGATTCATATTCGTATTAAGCGTCAAATTAATCCTGATATTAGTTATAGTACGGTGCGCAAATATATTTCTGAGCTTGAATCTGAAATGAAAAAGTAACAATATACATGTCAATTTATTAAAATTGGGCATTTACAGTTTCCACTCAAAGTCCTATAATAAGTCTATTCTTTTAATGGTAATAATACGCAAAGTCGTATAGATTCATATGGAGTAGGAGAGTTAGAGGCAATGTCAAATGAGAAAAAAGGAGTACTGGCAGCATTTTTCGCCTATGCTTTTTGGGGTTCATTTCCACTTTATTGGAAACTACTTGAACATGTACCGAGTATGGAAATTTTATTATCGCGCGTCATTTGGTCCTTTGTCTTTACAGTACTAGCAGTAATAGTATTTGGAATGCGCAAGGATCTTCTCGCAGACTTAAAATATTTGTGGTCACACCAAAAGCATTTTTGGCAGCTTGCTGGAGCTTCATTTGTTATTTCGATGAACTGGTATTTATATATTTGGGCAGTTAACCATAACCACTTAATTGAAACGAGCTTAGGTTATTATATTAATCCTTTACTGTCAGTTATTTTAGGGGTTATTTTCTTTAAAGAAGCACTTAGTCGTGCGCAATGGGTGGCTACCGGAATTGCCTTTATTGCTGTCATTATTTTAACGATAAATTATGGATCAATCCCATGGGTAGCACTTCTTATTGCTATATCCTTCGCTATTTATGGTGTTCTAAAAAAGAAAATTAAGCTTGATGCGACAAGAGGTCTAGCCATAGAAACGTTATTTATTCTACCGTTTGCATTAGGCTATTATGTTTACCTCTTTACAACGAATCATGCCTCATTTTTACATGTTGATGTGAAAACAGACATCCTCATGATTGTAAGTGGTATCGTGACAGCAGTACCGTTAATTTTATTTGCGAAAGGTGCACAAAATATTCCACTCTATTTATTAGGCTTTATTCAATACGTATCGCCAACGATTACGTTAGTTATAGGGATCGTACTTTATAAGGAACCGTTTAGTCAAATAGAGCTTTTGGCATTTAGCATTATTTGGGCAGCCTTACTACTGTTTTCAGGATCGAAAATCATTGAAATCAGAAGGGCACATCATAAATCTGCATAAGTAAATACAAAAAAAGTAGTACAAACCATGCCTTTGGTTTGTACTACTTTTTTGTATTCTTTGAAAAATCCCTACGAAGCGAAGGGGCAGTTCATAATAATTAACTAGATGCAGTATTATTTTTTTCTTAAAAGTGTATCCCCAAGAGGGATTCCAACGAAAACAACCAAAACCGTTAGAATTAGCAGGGCTTGAAAAATAAAATACGCAACTTGATCGAACATCATATCTCTCCTTTTTTTTTATTAATTCGTACCTTATCCTGTAATTATCCAACTCCTATTGAAGAGTCAAACTAACTAATAAAGTACACAACATTTGTGCTTTTTATAATATAGTTTACTTCATTTCAACGTATGTATGCAGTCGTAACTTTTTATATTTTGGGATATTCAACTAGGGCGCGATTGTTTAATGGTACTTCAACACTCGGAGCCTTGTTATCAAAGGAACTTCCTCATAGTCATCTTGATACAGATGACTATTTTGTTTCTTTCTTTGGTTCATTTGCGTTGTCACTTGTACGGCACGCTGCTGCTAATGTTATTGTCAATCCGAGTAATTAATTTTTTAATTAATATTTTAAGCTTAGAATCGTTTTACTTTTTCAAAAAAATGAACCATTAGATAATAACCTCTCACTTAGTGACAATTAAAACCTTATATGTTCTTGGATTAATTGCTCCATTTTTTCTTCTTCTTAACGATATGAAGCTACTAACATGTAGCATGCATGCCCTGAACAGATAAGGCAAATTGATATGATTATCGAATAAAATACTTCCTAAAAACTGCCGAAAGATCTCACCAAAACGCATATGATTGTGATTTTTATCTCCCGATATATCAAAAACCTAACGAAAAGTAATTTTTTTAATATTTTTAATATATTTTATACAATGATAACATTATCAACAAAAGAGAGAAGGATGCTATGAGAATAGGCCGGGGCATGTTCCTTGGTTTTTTCAAACCAATCATTCAAGGGATAATACCTATAGTGCAGCATCAACATAAAGACGACATCAAAGAATATCAACGCTGGGATGAATAAAATAAATAAACGCGCAGTAACAAACGAGGAGGAAAAGTAATTGACAGATAAAACATATTGGCTAAAGAATGTTCAATTGGAGACCGGCTATCATTATCTAGATGGTACAGTTACAGGAACTGAAACGGAAAGCTTTCACGTTCAAGTTACAGCAGGAAAAATAACAGATATTGTTTCGGTGGACAAGCCTTTAGAAACAAATTTCCCTGTGAAGGACGCAAAAAACTATTTGATGTTGCCTTCCTTTAGAGATATGCATGTACACCTTGACAAAACCTACTATGGCGGACCATGGAAAGCACCCTCCATTCCGACGAAGGGAATTTTCACTCGTCTGGAAGAGGAAGAACTATTACTTCCAAAACTACTTCCTGTTGCCACAGAACGGGCCGAAAAGTTACTGAACTTGCTAACTAGTAAAGGCTCAACTCATATTCGTGCACATTGTAATGTCGACCGAGTCATTGGCTTAAAAAATCTTGAGGCAACTGTACGAGCTGTGGAAGCTTATAAAGAAAAAGCTACAGTTGAAATCGTTGCTTTCCCACAACATGGATTATTGCGTAGTGACTCCGTTCAACTTGTTAAAGAAGCCCTGCGCAATGGGGCTTCACTTGTAGGTGGTGTCGACCCAGCAACCATTGACGGAGATCTTGAAAAATCGTTGCAAACAGTAATGGAGCTTGCTGTTGAAGCAAATGCAGATATTGATCTTCATTTACATGATGGTGGTCATCTAGGTATCTTTACCTTTAAACGGCTTGCAGCTCTAACACAAGAAGCTGGATGGCAAGGTAGAGTCACAATTAGTCATGCATTGGCATTTGCTGATATTTCACGTTCGGAAGTAAACGAAGTAGCTGAACTACTAGCCAAACAAGGAATTTCAATTGCATCTTCCGTTCCGATTGGTCATACAATACCAATCCCATTACTTCAAGAGAAAGGTGTCAATGTGTCTCTTGGCGTTGACAGCGTTATGGATCACTGGTCTCCCTTTGGAAAAGGAGACAGCTTAGAAAAGGCAGGAACATTGGCAGAGCGCTTCGGTTTAAGCGATGAACGCTCACTAGGACAAACGCTTCGGTATATTACCGGTGGCATAACCCCGTTAAATAAAGAAGGAGAACGTGCTTGGCCAAAAGTCGGTGACAATGCTGATTTCGTTTTAGTTGATGCAAGTTGTTCAGCTGAAGCAGTTGCAAGGAGAGCAACGAGAAAGGCAGTAGTGTTTGCTGGAAATTTTGTTACAGACAAACTTTCATGATTCACATAAGAAAGGGTAGATAATATGGATAAAACATTTTGGCTAACAAACGCCCTAGTAGAGAGTAAATATGAAATAGAAAGCGATATGGTAACCGGCACAAAGAAAGATTGCTGCCACTTGTTAATTCAGGATGGGAAAATCGCAAAAATTATCTCTGCTAGTGAGACAATTTTAGACGATTTCCCACAAAAGGATGTAAAACAGTTGTTACTTCTACCATCCTTTACCGAAAAACATTGTCATTTAGATAAAACATTGCTTGGTGATGAATGGCGTGCAGTAACACCAGTTAATCATATTTATGAACGACTTGAAATCGAGAAAAAAATACTCTCTTCTCTAAAAACAACTACGCAAGAACGGGCAGAAAAATTACTGGATATATACTTGAACGCAGGAGTAACACACGTTCGCACCCATGTAGACATATATCCAGAGGTTGGATTAAAAAATTTAGAAGAGGTACAAAAAGCATTACAAACATTTGAAGGTAAATTATCATATGAAATCGTTGCTTTTCCACAACACGGTTTGTTACGTACAAAGGCACATGATTTAGTAAGGGAAAGTCTACGTCAGGGAGCAACGTTGGTAGGAGGAGTCGATCCAGCTACAGTTGACGGTAATATCGAAAAATCATTACAAGATATGGTTGACCTTGCTATTGAAGGGGGTGCGGGAATCGACCTACATTTACATGATCCGGATCACCTCGGTGTCTATACTATGAAAAGATTGGCAGCATTAACGAAAGAAGCGGGTTTGCATGGTAAAGTAGCAATCAGTCATGCATTTGGACTTGGGGAAATCTCAAAGGCACATGCAGAAGAAATGGCAGAAATTTTGGCTGATGCAGGTATTTCTATCATTACTAGTGTACCAATTGGAAGGAAATTCCCGCATGTAGGCTTATTGCACAAGAAAGGAGTCCATGTTTCTGTTGGATGCGATAATATTTTCGATGTCTGGTCCCCATTTGGAAACGGAGACATTTTGGAACGAGTTAGTCGTTTGGCAGAAATTTCAGGGTGGGCTGATGAACGTTCATTGTCACAGACACTTGGATTTATAACTGACGGGAAAACTACTTTGAACGATGAAGGCAATCAGATTTGGCCAAGAGTCGGAGACGAAGCAAACATTGTCTTTGTTGAAGCTTCTTGTTCTGCAGAGGCTATTGCTAGAAGATCCAATAGAATTGCTACGATGTTTAAAGGTAGTGTAGTTGCAGGAGAAATATAGAAAGAAAATCCTTGAGACTTCTTCCGGAGGTCCTACTAAATGTGTAGTTTGTTAGTGGTCCCCCTTTTAGGTGAATTTGTAATGTTTTATGGCAAGCAAATGGGCTATTATATAATGATAAATAGTGCGATTGTTTTTATTGCGGTTTTGGCGGAAAAATGTGATTCAGTTTTAAAGACTGAGACCATCCTTTAGTTTTACTACAATCGGAAGCATTTTTAGAGGATGGATCTGTGTTTTTTCACATGAAAGGGCCATTTAGTTGAATAAATAAATCCCAATTCCTCAATTATGAAAATGAGAGATTGGGATTTTGAATGTTGGAATATCATTGACTCTGTAAATCCGTGTTTTGCTGGTGGAACTTCGTTAACAGTTTTGTAAAGTTTTGAGCGGTTTTTGATAGATGATGATCCTTCAGCCATATTAAGCCCGTGGATGCAGAAAGCTCTGTATCTGTAATTTTGAAAGCTTGGATATTGTAGTTTTTGTATTGTTTAATGACGGTTTCCGGAACAATAGCTTCCCCAAAGTTACAAGCAACTAAATCTAATAATAGGGAGATATCAGAGCACTCGGCAATAATGTTCGGATGTAGTTGAGCTTTCGAAAATGCTTCCAGAATCATATAATGCACTCCTAATCCTTCTGTACTCGGTAATATCAACGGGTAGTTTTGAATGTCAGCAAGCATAATCTGATGATTAAAAGGCTGATTTTTATTTGAAGTAATAAAGTAAAAAGGTTCTGTATAAAGATGGGTAGCAGAAAAATCATCTAACTCGAGCGGTAATCGAATAATCGCCAGCTCTACAACCCTGTTTCTCACTAATTGACAAAGATGAGATGACTCATTTTGTTGAATTGTATATGTAACCTTAGGATATTTTTTGTGAAATTGGTGAAGTAACTCTTGTAATCCGGTTAACGAAAAAGTATTGATACCGATCGTCAATTTTCCACTTTCCCCGTTTCCGACTTCCTTTACTTCTATTTTGGCTTCTTCCATTAATTGATTCATTTGTAGCGCGTACTTATATAAGGCCCTTCCTGCTTCCGTAACTTCTAAAAATTTACCAGTTCTCTCTATTAATTTCGTTCCTAATTCATTTTCCATTGTTTTCAGTTGCTGGCTTAGCGGAGGCTGGGAGATATGAAGCCTTTCAGCGGCAGCAGAAATTTTTCTTTCCTCTACAATTGCTATGAAATATCGCAGCTGTCTAATATCCATATATGAAAAAAACCACCTTCTCATATGAAAAACTTAAGTAATATTAATTTTTTTACTATTTTTTATATACTATATTCTAAAATATCATAATTTTAGATAAAAAGGAATTTTCCACAACAGCAGCTTTAAACCGTGAAGCACTTAAGTAACGGTCTCATTGTTGGGCGATTATCGTAATACTTATAGAATTAATATCTTGTAAAGGGGGAAAGGATTGTTTGCAATATATCCAATTACTTTTAATTTTTTGTTCTCCTATAGTTTAAAATCGTATCAAACATAAGTACCTTTACTTTTTTACCAGCATATAGTAAGATGATGACAAATTAGATAACAATGATAATTAATGAGAGGTGCTTTTGATGAGTGCGGTAGGTTCTAAATAGGAACAACTTAATGAAATAAATTTAATGACGCCAGGGGATTTATGTCAGTATGTCACCCTTTATTTAGTCGTGGATTTATTTCGATACCTATGAAGATACCTACAATACTTTATAAAGCTTGTAATGGTCTGACTAAACTTCATGTAGATGAAGTCTTTTTCATGATGCTTTTTACACATGCCTTGTAATGGTAAAGCTGTGGGTTTCTCCCGCAGCTTTTTTTGTCTTTTTCAACTTCTTTCAGCGACTGTCCAAACATCCGCTGAAAGAAGTTGAAGCCTCAGGCGGATGTCACAGAATCGGAGAGAAGTTCTTAGGGGATGTTAGCCTAAAATCATCGTATCCATGCGATAACGGGTAACTGACCTGCATCGGTAAAAACGCCACGTCCTGTGGCATTACCGAAATGATCGACATCGTGTCGGCCCTCGGCAGGCCTAAGCACAAAGCCGATTCTGGACGCAATTATGCCGAGGCATAATTGATAAAAATCATTGCTATCTAATGAGTAGGTGTCTTCATGAATGATTCTAGAAAATCATAGTGAGGAGATATTAACAATGAATCATACTACTTTTGAGAAGTTACAATACAATGAATTGAAGGATATCGTTAAATCATATTGTGTCAGTGGATTAGGTAAACAGTTATTAGATAGATTAACGCCAAGCCCAAATTTGACAGTTGTTAAAAATCGTTTGAATGAAACGACTGAGGCACGAGTAATTTTAGATGCGGAAGGTCATGTCCCGTTCTTAGGGGTATCCAATATTGACAATACCATTCAAAAACTTGAAAAGGGGGTCATTTTAGACCCCAGTGAATTAGTTAGCATCTCAGACTTTTTAAGAGGCTGTAGAAAAATTAAAAAATTTATGCTGGAAAAGGGGTTTTTTGCACCCGTACTTGCATCCTATGCTAATTCGATGTCTGAATTTAAAAGTGTGGAAGAGGAGATTAATTTTGCGATTAAAGCAAATCGTGTCGATTCGGCTGCTAGTAGAGAATTAAAGCGTATCCGTAATCATATCGAATCAACAGAGGAAAAAATTAAAGACCGTTTAACTAAATTTTTGAATAGCAGTGCAAATAAAACATATATCCAGGAATTTTTTATAAGTAAGAAGGATGATCGATACACGATACCTATTAAAGCTTCTTATAAAAACCATGTGCAAGGGACGGTAGTAGAGATTTCATCAAAAGGTGCTACGGTCTTTATGGAGCCAAGTGCTGTTGCTAAATTAAATGTGGAATTGGCCACTTTGAAGGCAGAGGAAGCGGTGGAGGAATATCAAATTTTGGCGACATTATCAGGGCTCCTGATGGAAAATATCCGTGAAATCAACATCAACATGGAGTTAATTAGCCAATATGATATGGTGTTTGCCAAAGCCAAGTTTAGCAAGAATATTGGGGGCTTAGAACCAAGCTTAAATGATTATGGCTATATTAAGCTCGTTAATTGTAAGCATCCACTGTTAACAGGTAAAGCGGTGCCACTTCATTTTGAAATTGGTAAAGACTATCGCAGCTTAATCATTACAGGACCGAATGCTGGTGGTAAAACCGTTGTCCTAAAAACCATTGGCTTGTTAACATTGGCTACAATGTCGGGCTTCCATATTGGTGCGGATAAAGGTACTGAAATAGCGATATTCGATCATGTTTTTGTAGACATTGGTGATAATCAAAGTATTGAAAATGCACTTAGTACGTTTTCATCCCATATGAAAAATCTCTCGGATATTATGAGGGCATCCAATAATAATACGCTTTTGCTATTTGATGAGATAGGTAGCGGTACGGAACCAAATGAAGGAGCAGCGCTGGCCATTTCCATCTTGGAGGAGTTCTACCATATGGGCTGTATCACAGTGGCGACAACGCATTATGGAGAAATTAAGCGTTTTTCTGAAATGCATAGTGATTTTATGAATGCGGCTATGCGTTTTAATAGTGAAACTTTAGAACCGTTATATAAATTAGTCATCGGAACATCTGGAGAAAGTAATGCGCTATGGATTTCTAAGAAAATGAATATACGTGAAACAGTATTACAAAGAGCGAAGGGTTATATTGATAATAAGGATTATCATCTAGAACAAGTAAAAGACAGTAAAATCAGGAAGCCTAAGATTGAGCAAGAGAGAACGAAAGCAACGTATGACTTTAAAAAGGGAGATCGTGTGAAGCTGTTAGATCATGATGACGTTGGAATCGTTTATGAAGAAATGGATAATTTCTATAATGTTGTCGTGTACTATGAGGAAGAATTCATAAAGGTAAATGTTAAACGCTTGGCACTAGAGCTACCAGCAACAGAATTATACCCAGAAGGATATGATGTAGAGACATTGTTTGTGAACTATAAAGATCGAAAGCTTCAGCATGATATAGAGCGCGGTTCGAAAAAAGCCCTTCGCAAGATTCAGAAGGAAATAAAGAGAGATAAATCGAGCTAATAATCTGAAGGGATTGCACATAAATTTAAAAATGTGCAATCCCTTTTATATTATTGAACCGAATTAATTTGTGCTTTAATTGAATAATAAGTTTCTTCAATTTTTTCTTTATAGGGCAAATCAATTAAATCCTTTGAATCCAAATAGGCCATTTTGGCAATTTCGTAGGCAGTTGTTAATTCACCGAAATGTGCATAGCAAAGTGCTTTATAGGAAAAGCACTCATTTAAGCCTAATATGTCAAATGGATGTAAGATGAATGGAGGAATGTTTGTTAAATGTTCAAATGCTTCTTTAGCCTCTTCATATCGGGCTAGCAAATATAAGGATTTTCCTTTTTCCGAATAGTAAAGATTTTTATCAAATTTAATCGATCCCATATCCATAAGTGGACGAAACCGCTCTATTTCCGCTAGTGCCTTTTCATAATCATGAGTGAAATTGTTATAATAATGCGCTCGTAATGTGAAAATAAAGGCATCTACATCCACTTGTTCCGCAAAAACTCGATACTGCTCAAGTTTTTTTATCAAATGTTCTGCTTGCTCAAAATCGTTGTCAACCATAGCACAAAACGCTGCAATACGATACATATCATCTATATAAGAGTAAAATTGATTTTTATGTGCATTGGCAATTGTCTCTTTAACGAGTTGTTTACCGGCTTCATGTTCTCCGATTGCTAATTGAAAAACACTAATATAATAAGCCATTTTTCCGGCATCCCGTGAATCTAATTGATAATTTTCTTGCTCAGCTTCTTCTTTAGCTTGTAAGATACAGGAATACGCCATTTTATAGTTTCGACCTTCTGTGAATATGGCTGACTGTAATATATAGGTTTCAAACCAATGGCTCAGTAAATTAATTTCTTTAAACATGAAGCGAGCTTGTTGGAGTGGTGACTCCCATGTTGTTAATCCCATTTGATATTGTGCTGTTGCGTAAATATACAGTAAACGACCAGCTTCATAGCTAAGCGGAAGATCTTCTACATAAGGGTTAATCATCTCTATGATTTGCTGCTGATTTTCTGTATTACCTAGTTTTATTTCTGCATATATAGTCTCCACCTGCTCTAAAAGATGACGTATCGTAGAAGGTGCTATTTCTTCAAGTAATTCACTTGCTTTTACCTTTAAACGCTCCGCAATATATTCAAGACTTTCCATCGAAGGCTTGGCCTTATCATTTTCAATTTGGCTTAACATACCTTTTGTTAGACGCTCACCGGCAAGTGCCTCTAATGTTAATTTTCGTTCTTTCCTTAATTTGCGAATTCGTGTGCCTAAAGAGTCCACTGCCTCACCTCCTTTTTAAATCATATCTTTTGTTTAATTATATTAAACTTTTTGTTGTATGAAAAGTGGAAGGTGTGTTATATTTTGTTTAATAAAATTAAACTTTTTAACCTAACTAAAAATATGGAGGGATTTTAGATGAATGAAGCGCAAAAGTATAAAAAGGCAACGTATCATTTATGGACATTTACAGCCAGCAAAATGATCTCGCAGTTAGGGTCTCATGTTTTATCATTTGGGATAGGTTTATATATTTTGGCACTGACAGGGTCAGCGATGAGTTTTGCGACAACGATGATCTGTTCCATTTTACCTCGTGCATTGGTCGCGCCTTTGGCAGGGTATGTAGCTGATAATTATTCAAAGAAACGCACTATTTTAATAGCACAAGCAGGTACGATATTGACCGTTACAGGGCTACTACTCTATACAGAAATGGTCGGTTTGTCGGTGTATGCTATTTATATTGCAACAGTTTTTAATACAATTTGCTCTGCCTTTTCGGGTGTAACATTTACTTCTTCAATCGCAACACTAGTAGATCCAGAACGTCTACAAAAAGCAATGTCATTTAATCAAATGTCAGTGTCTATCGCAGCAATTGGAGGACCAGTAATCGGTGGAATGATGTATGGATTTTTCTCCATGGAAGCATTTTTACTTGTACATATGGTGGCCTATGTGATTACGTTTTGCTTAGAAGCCACAATGAATTTTACACTTTATAGTACAAGGGAACAGATTGTAGAAAAGGAAAAGATGTGGGATGGGCTTGCTAGCGGCTTTCGTTATATTAAGCAACAAAAAGTAGTTAAAACAATCATGTGGATTTCGTTATGGATTAATTTGTTTTTCTCTGCCATCATTGTAGGGGCGACTTACATTATTATTGAGTTATTAAAAGTAAAATCAACTCATTTTGGTTTTGTAGAGGCCTCGGGTGCAGTTGGTATGCTTGTTGCTTCCGTCTATTTCGCAACACGGGCAGAGGTGAAGGCGCCACTACGTTTTGCTAAAATCAGCTTATTGCTGTTGGCTAGCAGTTTAGGGCTTGCGGTTGTTCCATTAGTAACGAATTTATCATATTTAACGATGGTTATCTTTTATATTGTAATTTACTTTATTTTCGCTATTTTTGAGATGGGAATTAACATGCCGATTATGGTTTATATGCAAAAGCTAATTTCGGAAGAATACCGCGGACGTGTATTAGGATTAATGGAAACAATGGCAATGTCAATGATGCCGATCGGTATGGTTGTTTACGGTATCTTGTACGATACATTCCCTGCAACGGTTATTTTACTTGTTACAAGTGTAATTATCGTAACGATAGCACTAGTTATGCTACGAACATCTGTCTTAAAAGAAGCACATCCAGAGTTTTATGAACAAAAGGTAGTAACTAAGAGCGTAACAAATTAATGTATCGCTTTACATATATCATTAGAAGAAAACCAGGCATCTCTTCACAATGTGAAGTATGCCTGGTTTTCTTCATTCAACAAGATTTACTGATCCTCAATCACAATATAAGTAGCTTTCATGGGTCCATGTACACCAACAATAAGAATCATTTCGATATCTGCTGAATTACTTGGTCCTGTTATAAAGTTGATACAGGAGGCAATTTGCTCGCCAGTTCTGACTTTTTCACTAATTAAGCGGGCTGCTTGCGTCATCCGTGGAACAATCGTACTTTTCGGAATTAAAATAATAGAGTTCTCGGGTAAAAAGCTGACAGATCTACCTTTATCCTTACTACTAAAAAGTACAGCAGTCCCTGATTCTGCTAATGTTATTTCACTAATTGTAATGCCAATATTCGCTTTTTCAGCCTGTCGAATATTTTCTTCTGGCTGCTCCGAATCCCATTCGTACAGCTGAATATTTGCTTGAGGCCATTGCTCGGTCATTAGTGATGAAAGACCAAAGCCCATAAAACGTTCGTCTTTCCATGTGATAACAGATTGACCTCCATAATTTTCAATTACTTTTTGTAAGTCTACAGGAAGATTAGCTGTATTTGTAAGGATAATATCCGTATGGATATTTTTGCATTGTTCAACTAAAACCTCTACTAACTCATCTTTTGTAGCTTCTTTTAGGACACGATCTTGAGGTTGATATTGCCATGTCGGTCGCTCCATTTCTGTTTTTGGCGCGCGCCCAAGCTGGTTTGCAATTTTTGATAAAAATACATCTCTATTTTCAATAGTACCTGCCATCATTCATCGCCTCCTTTTTGGCGGTGTTTAAACCAGTCACGGAAATTATCTTTGTTTGGTGCTGGAAAATCTCTTGCTTCCGTCCATGCTTTTAGTGGGCCTGGACCATTTGAGATTTTTTGATTTTTAGTAAAAGGGGCCATTGCTGGTGAAGCCATTTTTGTCGCCATTTTATATAAAGTAGGGGAGGAAGCACCTAAACCAAATGCCTTCATTAATAGCTTTTCTGATACAGGAGCTTTACCTTCGTTTTCAACAATTACTTGACGATGTCTATGAATAAGCTGATGTAACGGTATTTTAACAGGACAAGCATCAGTGCAGGCACCACATAATGTGGATGCATATGGTAACTCTTTGAAATCTTCATAGCCACCTAATAATGGCGAAAGAACAACACCTACTGGCCCAGAATAGATAGAACCATAAGAATGCCCACCCACATGACGATAAACAGGACAAGCATTCACACAGGCTGCACAGCGAATACATTGTAAAATAGGCTGGAACTCACTGCCTAAAATATTAGAATGCCCATTATCAACGATGACTAAATGGAATTCCTCTGGTCCATCTGTATCACCTTCGTCTTTGATTCCAGTTAATGTTGTAATATAGCTTGTTAACTTTTGTCCAACTGCACTTCTTGTTAATAAGCTTACTAGCACTTCCATCTCTTCAAATGTAGGGACAATCCTCTCCATCCCCATTACTGTAATTTGTGTTTTGGGCAATGCTGTTACTAGATCTGCGTTCCCTTCATTCGTCACGAGTGTAATCGATCCACTCTCTGCAATAGCAAAGTTACAGCCTGTAATGCCTATATCTGCTGTTAAATATTCATTCCTTAATTTTTCACGTACATATAAAGCTATTTCCTCAGGCTTTTCACTTTTCGCATAGCCTTGTTTTTCTTTGAAAATATCACGAATCTGTTCCTTATTTTTATGCAAAGCTGGGGCAACGATGTGAGAGGGGGGCTCGTGATCATCTACTTGCAAAATGTATTCTCCAAGATCTGTTTCAATGACTTCACACCCGAGCTCTTCTAAAGCCGCGTTTAAATCAATTTCCTCCGTCACCATAGATTTTGATTTCACAATCTTAGCAGCCTTGTTCTTTTTAGCGATACTTTGAATATAGTCCGTCGCTTCTTTTGCTGTTTGCGCAAAGTAAACATGTCCACCTCTTTTAGAGACATTTTCACTTAGCTGATACAAGTAGTAATCTAAATTCGCAAGTACATGCTTTCGGATTTCTTCTCCGTGAGAACGCCATTCCTCCCAATGTCCGAGCTCATCAGCTTGTTTTAGCCGACGTGTTTGAAAGCGTTCCTGTGCGCTTGACACAGCTCCGCGCATAAAAGTATTTTCTAATTCTTTCGATACTCGATGATTAAAGTGGTCATCACTTGTTTTCATGGACATTTTTTTACCCCCTCCTAGCGGCAATTTAATACTTCCGCAATATGCATAACTTTAATAGGCTTACTTTGTCGATTGATTCGTCCACCGATATTGATTAAACAACCAGCATCAGCTCCGATTAAAATGTTTGCCTCTGTTTCTTCAACATTCTGTACTTTCTCATTGACCATTGCTCCTGAAATATTGCCCATTTTTACTGAAAATGTACCGCCAAATCCACAGCATCGATCTTTACCTGGAAGTTCGACATACTGTAAACCTTTCACTTGATTTAATAATTTAAACGGTGCTTCTGTAACACCGAGCAAACGTGTCATATGACAGGAAGTATGATAAGTAGCCGTGCCCTCTAAATGTGCGCCTACATCCTCGACCTTTAGTACATCTACTATAAACTCTGTAAATTCATATGTTTTATTTGCTAATGCTTGTGCTTTAGGCTCCCAAACAGGATCTCCCTTAAATACTTCTGGGTATTCCTTAAACATATAAGCACAAGAACCAGAAGGGGAGACGACGTATTCGGCATGTTCAAATGCTGTGATCATTTTTCTCATAGCATTTTTAGATTCTTTTACATAACCACTATTATAGGCAGGCTGTCCACAGCAAATTTGATTTTCAGGGAAGTCTAAATCACAGCCAAGCCTTTCAAGAACTTCTACAACAGCTTTTCCTACATCACCTTGAAACATATCAACTAAACAAGTCGCAAAAAGTGTAACTTTCATAATAACCGCTCCTTTATGTTTCTATTACCCTTTGAACAACTAATCAACAGGTCATCTGATGACTTGTTGGGTAAATATGTTGTATTTATAATACTACAACTTTTCAGACGAATGAAAGGTGTTTATTTTAAATTTTCGGAAAAATAAGGAGCTGCCTATTATAAAAACTAGGCAGCTTCGGTTATTTTTGAGTTTCTGTTGTTTCGAAATATTGCAATAGAACTTCTTCCACATTACTTAAATGTGAAGCCATAGCATGTTTTGCAAGTTCTTCATTTTGCTGTTTTATTGCGAGGAAAATTTGCATATGTTCATCATATAACTTTTCACTTGTTATTTTTTTTGAGTACAACCAAATTCGTCGTGTCTCTTTCATCGTTTCAATCATTAAACCTGAAACTTGGTCTAATAAAGTTGCAAGTAGGGGATTTTGGGATGCTGCAGAAATGGCCGCGTGAAATTGAAAATCTGCTTTTTCACCTAGCTCACCATTACCTTGGGCATGTTTCATTTCATCTAAAATTTGCATCATTGACTGTAGGTCTTCGTCTGTTCGATGAATGGCTGCGCTAGCCGCTGTGCCTACTTCAATAATTTTGCGTACTTCTAACAAATGTGAGATATCTTGCTTATTTGTTAAAATGGCAGTTGATAATGGGAAATCGAGCTGATTGGATTGATTACTTTTAACAAAAGTACCTGAGCCTTGTTTAATTTCAATAAGCCCCATTGCTTTTAAAGCGGAAAGAGCTTCTCGGATGGCAGATCTACTTACTTGTAATTGTTCTGCAAGTTGTTCTACTGAATCAAGTCGGTCACCAGGCTTTAGTTCGCCAGCTCTAATTTTTTCATAGAGAATTTCGGTTACTTCCTCATATATTTTTTTCGGTTTAATTTTTCTTAATTCCAAGGACTACACCTCATTTATTTCTATCAATGGCTCTATTGTTTTTATTATACATGAAGAAAATAAATTTTCTCACTATTTAACAGTAAAGACATTGTACAGTCTACAATAAAGCTGTGCACCTATGAAAGCACAGTGCTAGTGCCTTTTGAATAGGCGTAGAATGTTATAACTTGGAATGCAGAATAATGGGGAATTTTGTTGACAGATAATATAAGGGGAGCGCATAATGCAAAAGTATATGAACTACATCACGTTGATGTAATAAAGTTTGAATAATAAATTTGTATACTAGTATAATAGAACTTCATAGAGCTTCACTTTTTCAACACCTTTTTGACATGAAACGTTCACAAACAGGAAGGGCGCAATTTACAGTGTTTTTTGGTACGATGGAGGCAGTAACTGTAAGGAGCGAGTGAGAAAATATGGAAACTGATATTAACTTATTTTTAGCTTTAGGTGCAGGTTTTTTAAGCTTTATTTCACCATGTACTCTACCGTTATATCCCGCATTTTTATCATACATAACGGGGATGACATTAGATGAGCTAAAAGCGGAACGAGGTATGATGCAAAAACGTGCTATTTTGCACACCCTCTTCTTTTTACTAGGATTTTCAATTATCTTTATTATGATTGGACTAGGGACATCGTTAGCGGCGGAGTTCTTCCTTAACTATCAAACATTATTACGTCAGGTTGGTGCTATCTTAATCGTAGTATTTGGTTTAATGATTGTGGGATTACTACAAATTGACTTTTTAATGAAGGATCGAAAATTCCAATTTAAAAACCGCCCATCTGGTTATTTGGGATCAGTATTTATCGGAATAGCCTTTGCGGCTGGTTGGACGCCGTGTACTGGCCCAATTTTAGCATCGATTATTGCTTTAGCTGGTGCAAATCCAAGCTCAGGTTTTAGCTATATGTTAGCTTATTTCTTAGGCTTTGCTATTCCGTTCTTCTTGTTATCTTTCTTTATAGCGCGGATGACTTGGATTCGTACACACAGCCAAAAAATTGTGAAAATCGGTGGCTATATTATGATTGCCGTTGGTGTCGTGTTATTCTTTGATGGATTAACGTATATAACACGCATTTTAGAGCCTATTTTCGGTGGATTTACAGGCTTCTAATCTGCTAAACTAAAGTGGCATACCATACCTTAACGTGGAGGGAGATGAACATGTGCCTACAGTTTTAGTAGTGGATGATACGCTCTTTATGCGTGTTGCAATAAGTAATATGTTTACTGAATGGGGTTATGAGGTAGTCGGTAAGGCAGCAAATGGTAAGGAAGCTGTGGCTATGTATCGTGAGTTACAACCAGATCTTGTAACGATGGATGTAACAATGCCTGTTATGACAGGTATTGCAGCAGTAAAAGAAATCATTCCTGAATTTCCAGATGCAAAAATAATTATGATTACAGCTTTAGGGCAACAAAAGTTAATTGTGGAAGCAATTGAAAGTGGAGCAAAGGATTTTATGACAAAGCCTTTCGAGCCAGAAAGATTAAAAGCTGTAGTTGATCAATTACTTGGACAAAATTGTTAATGACATTAGAGGAGGATTTTTTATGTTTAGCAATATCCCTTCTCACTATTATGTAATAGGTTCGACCATAATGGCCATTTTTATGGGTACCTTTGTCATGGTTATACGTATGCGAGCGTCTAAGAAACCGACAAATGAGAAGAAAATTATCATTCCACCTATAGCGATGTCTACAGGTGCGTTAATGTTTTTATTCGAACAATTTCGAGTGCCACCCATGCAAATTCTTGAAGCGGCAGCAGTCGGCATGGTATTCTCGACAATCTTAATTGCCACTTCTAAATTTGAAGTAAAAGGCCAAGATATTTATTTAAAACGTTCAAAAGCATTCGTTTTTATACTAATCGGACTGTTAGTGTTCCGTGTAGTTGCAAAAGTAATATTAAGTAACTCCATTGATATTGGTGAATTAGCTGGAATGTTTTGGATTCTAGCGTTCGCGATGTTACTTCCTTGGCGAATCGCAATGCTTATCCAGTTCATAAAAATCAAAAAAACAATTCCACTGAAGAATTATTAATGGAAGAGCTACACTAGAGATTTTATCTAGTGTAGTTTTTTTATGCACCTGATGGATAGAGTAGTTCTAGCGACGGATAGAATCGTCAAAGATATGGATAAAAGGGCGAAAGCTGTGGATAGAATCTTCAAAGTGATGGATAGAAAACAGAGCCAAGGTGACGGAAAAAAAAAGAGCGAAGGAAGAGTCGTCCAAGCGACGGATAGACTCCAAGAAAAACTTATAAAAAAGAATATGTGATAATTCTTTACTAAGGAAGGAAAAACGCTGCACAACGATTCTGTGCAGCGTATCATCAATCAAATAGATGTTCATATGGAGAAATGTCAATCTGCATTTCATCTAATTTCTTACGTAAAAATTTATGGTCGCGCTTAGGCGTTGCTTGAATATAGCCACGTATAATTAAATCATGGTTAATAGCAGATGCCTTTTCTTCTATTGCAAGTTCTCCAATTTTCCCTGCAATTTTTTCCTTTGCTACTTGTCTAAACAGCTCAGGTACAGGGCTTACAAGTTCATATAGAAGCTCTTTCTCAGGTTGTCCCCATAAATGAATAGTTTTATCTAAATAATACTCTTGCCAATCTAAATCAGATTTACCATCCTGCTTCGGTAACGCCTTTAAAAATTTGCGGAACATGAAAAATCCCCCAATCGCCATAAGGGAAATAAGTACAACTACCCAAAATAAAATAAACCATAAAAACCAACCACTTAACAAATCGTTCACCTCTTTGCCTTCTCTCACTCTATTATAAAAGCTTACATAAAAAAATTCATCCTAAATGTCCCTTTTTTAGTAATAAGTCCGTATATATTGTGAAAGAAAGGGGGTGACCTCCATGGCAAAAGTCAATTTCGTAGGTGCTACACTGCGCTTAAAGTATGTCGCTGGACACGATGCCCAGAACGAGCCTTTGTTCACAACAAAAACGTACCGTAATTTGAACAGCTCGCATACGGCAGAAGATTTAGTAGCTGTTGCAAAAGCCATTGCAAGTCTATCTTCACACGCACTAGACAGTATTGTAAAACAGGAAACAACAGATTTATCCTAAGGAGGGAAAGCTATGACACAAGTTCTAGAGCTGCAATTTGAAACAGCAGCAGGGAAAACGGCAACAATTGCGATTGATGCACCGAAGCCAACA